>Ga0308019_10000041_pt1 | contig 73243 bp, 74 predicted proteins | sample Neamet284_FD_203135 | JGI IMG/M metagenome (GOLD analysis project Ga0308019, IMG submission 203135) | Marine microbial communities from water near the shore, Antarctic Ocean - #284 | ecosystem: Environmental > Aquatic > Marine > Unclassified | place: Southern Ocean | collected 2014-10-01
GATAAAGATTGGGGTAATTGGAATCTTGACTAAATATTTCTTTATTCGCCAGCTAACTCGAGCGTTTAAGTAGGCTTTATGAAGCGATCTCAGGGTTTTACCCTAATTGAGTTGCTCATTGTCGTCGCTATTGTTGTGATTTTGTCAGCAATTAGCGGTTTGGCTATTAATCAGGCCTTTGATCGCCGCTATTCAGCCGAAGCGGACAAGCTACTTATTTGGATGCACCAACTGTCGGAGCGTTCGTCACTTGAAGGCGTCGCCTATGGCATTATTACCGAGACAGACAATGAACGGCGAGAGACTACCCAGCTTCGTGCCGTTGTCTATTTTAAAAATCGCTGGATCGCAGTGACGTCGCCGGAGCCTTTTGTACTTGGGATAGAATCCAATATTGACTGGGACATGGACATGCTGGAGGAGCTATTGCCTCAAAGCCAATCGCAGGCGCTGGGCCTGATGGATAGCGATGAATTAAAAGAAGCCGAAAAAGAATTTTTACTACCAGAAATGGCATTCTTACCTGATGCGTACATAGAGCCTCAAGGAGCGATTCAGTTATCTTTTGAATCTTCTGAATTAATCTACTCCTTTGTTTGGGATGATGAGGTCTCAACGATGATTTTGAAGGTGGACACCTTATGAAATATGCGGCCAAAAACAGAGGTTTTACTCTGATAGAAGTTATAGTCGCCCTTTTTATACTGAGCTTGGTGTTGAGTAGTGCGGTGCAAATGGTGCATCAATACAGTGATGAACGACTGCGTATTAGAGAGCGTTTTTTCGCTAATCAAGTAGCTTGGAATCATCTTCTTGAGCGTTATGAGCATTCCCAGAATTGGTCAGTTAGGTCAGGTAGTTCAAACTTAAAAACAAAAGGCGTTGACGAGCAAGCAGGGCAGGACTGGCGCTGGGAAATGAAAATTGAAAAGGCTATGGGTCAAGACTTAAATCGCTACCAAGTCCAATCTGGGTCAGTTGACAGTGAATCATACCAAGCTACGTTAGCTATTTATCTGGTTGGAAAATAGATGCCTAAATCTTACTTCGCCAATCGCCAGGCTGGCTTCACCTTAATTGAGGTGCTGGTGTCCTTGGGGATATTGGCGGTAATGTCAGTGATGTCCTACCAGGCGGTGGAGGTGGTGTTGGGTGCTAATGAGCGTAGCCGCACAGATCTGGCTGAGGAAGTAAAAGTACAGCGTGCATGGCAAATTATTGGACGCGATTTACTGCATATCAGGCCTCGCCGTTTTTCCGATGGATTGGGAAAAATTGAGGACGCCTATTTGACTAATCCCAGTGAGTTCGGAGTTCGTTTCAGTCGTGGTGGTGGGCCAATGGTTAGGTCCAATCCCAGTGGCGTTCGCAGGATAGATTACAAACTTAATGATGAGCGGCAATTGCAGCGGACCTCGTGGGCTATTACTGAGTCACCACGGCTTAGTGATGGTAATACATTTACCCTTATCGATGGTGTTAAAAATATCGTTTTTGAGCATCTTGGACCGACTGGCTACTCTAAAGACTGGCCGCCAATTAATTCCTCGCTAACTAAAAAAGCATTGCCGAGGATGATTAGGGTAACGATTACATTAGACGATGATCGCGAGACGTCTCGCTTGTTCCCTGGGGTGGTTCGTGATTAAACGAGTGCCTCAAAAGCAGCACGGCGTGGCTCTTCTGGCAGCATTAATTTTAATGTTAGCCATAGTGCTTATTTTAACCAATATTTTTTATCGCCACCAAATTGATGTTTCTCAAGCCTCTGCGTCGTTGCATGGTGATCAAGCGCTATTAATTGCTATGAGTGGAGAGGGCTGGGCTGGTGATTTGTTATCGACTAAAAATGATAATCGGGATGTCGACGATTATGGTGAGATATGGGCTCAGGCTATGCCTTTGCTCCCCGTTGAAGGAGGCACTCTAGAGGGCTGTATAAGTGATTTACAGGGTAGGGTAAACCTTAATAGTTTCAGCGCATACAACAGCGCGTCACTTAATCAGGAGATTAATAGTTTTGGTAAGATGGGTGTAGCTAAAGCTTGGCTAAATCTCATGGACACACTGCAAATTTCCTCTAGCCCTGATCGAGTAGCCACCATTGTTGATTGGGTAGATAGAGATTCTTCTGTGGTTAATAGTTGGGGTGCGGAGCAGCCGGATTATGAGGGCCTTACATTCCCTAGGATGGTCGCTAATGACCTTATTTCTGATACCTCTGAGCTCGCTGCGATTAAGGGCTATTCTGTACAGGAAGTACAGATGCTGTTGCCTTGGGTAACTGCGCTACCTGAGTTGACCTCCATCAATATTAATACCGCGCCAGAGCGGCTGGTGCTCGCCCTTGGTGGGGAGGATGGGCAGCAATTCCTAGATATCGTCAATCAGGGGAGGCCGTTCAGTGATATCAATAGGTTTCATCAAGACCTAGAGGCCTATTTTTTGATCCCTTTGGCGGATGTTAAAAAGCGTTGGCCCCAAGCCCTAGTGTCGGTAAATTCAGATTATTTCCAACTGTATCTTGAAGTCACCTTGGGTGAGGCACGGATTCAAGTGAAGAGTATAATGGATAGGAAAAATAGGCCTAAACCAGTTATCATTGCGCGAGAGATCATTATTGTTCCAGCTAGTCTGCCGGATGAAAAAGAAATGTCCGCGGCTGAGAAATTATTTGCCAAAACGAGCAACAATAATGAGTCTGACGAAGAGTTTTTACAACAAACTAATATAGTACAGCCGGCCTGCGTTGCTATGGGTCTGATGGGAGAAATCACTTAAATGAGTGTCGAGCATATTTATCATCTCGATCAACGGATCGGCAGCATAGAAGACCCTTTGCAATCTGTGGCGGGCACTAATGCTGCGACGATGAGTTTGTGGATTCCAAGCGAAAGAGTAGGTCTACATTCGGTAGACATTCCATCTGCACCTCAGCGTAAATGGGCTGAGCTCATTCCCTGGGTGTTAGAAGATCGAATTTTGCAGCCTATCGAAGAGATGCATTTTGTAGTAGCGGGACGTAGCAATAATCAATTACAGATCCTTGCGGTTAGTCGTCAAGATATGGAGGAGTGGAGGCGAGTCGCCGATAATGCAGGGGTCGCTGCTATTGCTATGGTGCCGGACTTTATGGCGCTGCAGTGGGAGCCAGGAATAATTAGTGTTGGCTGGCGAGAGGGTATGTTACTGGTCAGACAGTCGCAGAACACCGGCTTTGCTGCTGAGCCTAATATAGGTTGGGGTATTTTAGAGTCTCTTATGCAGGACTCGAATCAAGCACCGCGATTATCCATTTCCTTGCCCGATGTTGATATGGTACCAAAACAGTTGGCCGTAGATGCTGACATTAATAGTTCCGTAGTTGACTGGCATTTTTCTCATTTTGATTCTAGCTTGAACCTAATGACGGGAGCCTTTAAGCCGACGCCAAAGCAAACTATGCTGTCTTTTTGGTGGCCTGCTGCAGCTGCGGCCTGCCTACTTTTAGCGCTTTGGGTGGGATACCTGCAGACCGCAAATCGGGCGCTGGAATCCGAGGTTTTAGGCTTACAGCAGAACGTGCTCGCCAATTATACCCGCTTATTTAGCGGTTCGAAGCCTAGCCTTCAGACACTTAAGGCTACCGCTGAAAACCAGGTAAATCAATTATTTAAACAGCAACAAAGCCTGCAAGGCCAACCTATGGCTGCACTCCTTGCACTTGATAAAATTATGGCCGGTTGTCAATGCGAACTCGAGGGCTTTTCTGCAAATCAGGACGTGTTAAACCTGACTCTTCGCGGGGGTGCTGCGTTGGCTGAAAAATCGCTGGCCATAAAAGGCTACCAACTTAGTCTCAATCAAGATAAAACTGCCGGCCCTGAGATCTTTTTGTTATCAGTCACCGAGTCAACAAATCAAGGGTCTGGCCGATGAAAGCGTTTATGGACAGCCTAAGAGGCCGCTTAAATGATCTCCAGCCTCGCGAGAGAAAGCTACTGATAATGGGTTTAGTCTTGTTATTTTTTACCGCTATTTATGTAGCCTTGACTCCCTTAGCGTCAAAATATGACCAATTAGTTGGCCAATCAAATCAGCTTAAAAGTGATTTGCAGTGGCTACAACAACAGAGTGCGGTGGTATCGAGGCTAGCTAATGGTTGCGGGAATCGAGAAGTTCAGCAAGGCTCAGCTCGCGACAACTTAACTAAATTAGTCAGGCGTAATCAGTTGCGGCTGAGCCAGATTCGAGACTTAAATAAGGGCTTTGAGTTAAGGTTTAGTGGTGCTGACGCCAATAGAATATTGCGATTGAGTCATCAGGTCGCCTGTGCGGGATTCAATGTGCAGTCTCTCAAGGTTGAGAGGTCTTCACCAGAAATACTTGAAGGATCCATGGAGGTAATCTATGTTGAAGATTGAGCTCAAAAATCCTCAACAGCTGTCTCGCTTGGCGTCAATCGTAGTTATGGCGATTCTTTCCATATATTTGATTGTCTTAATCGGGTTTCAACTGCAGTCAACCAAGGCAACTTCTTCGGTCGTTGCGAGAGTAGCACCAGGCAAAGTGGTGGGCTGGGATTGGTTTGGTCGCCAAAGAGTGGTTGCTCCAGTGCAAACTCAAACAGAATTGGCCAATGCACAAATCAATGCTGACTTACTTGGCGTAATGCTGGCCGGTGAGGCTTCGTCGGCAACCCTTAAATTTAATGGCAAGCCGGAACAGGTTTATCAGAAGGGTGACACGCTTAATGGAAAGATGGAGCTTATCGATATTGAGGCTTACCGTATTGTAATTAGTGATAATGGTATCAACAAGCAACTGTTAATGAAAAAACCAGATGTCATTATGGAGTCACAACAGCAAGACGATAATGTTGATGTCCAATCACAGGGCTTTGCGCTGGCTAATATGTTTGGAGCCGTGCCTGTGAATATAGGGGGTGATACCGGCTTCAAGCTTAACAATCTATCTGCTGACGTACAGGGAATGGCAGACATACGCGATGGCGATGTGGTAGTGCAGATTGACGGCCTTTCGGTGCAAGATTTAATGTCTGATCCTGTTAAGTGGATGAGCTATAGTAACTCAAGTAGCGTTCCCATAACCGTTGTACGCAATGGTCGCGAAGAAATTATTTATGTCAATGCAGCTAGCCTCTCAGCTAAAATGTTACCAACTCTAGGATTACAGCCCTAACATGATTATTTCAATAACACAGTGGAAAAAAGCAATGACCGTGACCTTGTCTCGACAGGTGGGGAGAATGAATCGTCTCAGTAAATTAAGTGCTGTTTTTTGTTTAAGCTGGTGCTTAATGGCTGAGAGTATGGCCGTAGAAACTGTACAGATTAACTTCCGTGATGCAGATATCCGTAGTGTTATTGAAAGTGTTGCCGAAATCACCGGTAAATCCTTTGTTTTAGATCCGCGGGTCAAGGGTAAGGTGACGATAATATCGCCGCAGCCGATAGATGCCGATCTACTCTACCAAGCGATTTTGTCCGCCATTCAGGTGCAGGGATTCCAAGCCGTGGAAGATGGTGCGGTGACTCGAATTATTCCGTTCACTCAATCTTTTAATTTTGCTGGCGGCAATGGTGACAACACCTTAGAGACTGAGATCATCAAGATTAAACATGTACAGGCAGCCACCTTGGTACCAGTGTTAAAGCCGCTACTCAGTAATGGTGCGCGACTATTGGCCTTTGCGCAGAGCAATTACTTGGTGATCTCTGATATTCGCAGTAATGTCATAGCAGTGAAACGGCTTATTACACAAATGGATGATCCCGATCAAACTGCGGTTGAAGTTATTAACCTTAAGTATATTTCAGCGGGAGAGGCGGTACATATTGCTGGCCAGCTGAAGCAATTGCAAAAACAAGATCTATCGCTAGTAGAGGACGGACTTAATAATCGCATTATTGTGAGTGGCCCGGGTATTGCTCGTACGACCTTTAAAAACATGCTTAAGTTACTGGATCTCCCATCGACTAAAAAAGGTAGTGTTGAGGTGATCTATCTTGATTATTCACGTGCAGCGGAAATTAAGCCTATTATCGACGGCATGCTTGGCTCAGATGTTTTCTTGCGTCTGGCAGGAGAATCTGTAGGTGATGGAAAATCTAAAGCCACAACTAATTATACAATTGAAATTGATGAGCTTAATAATGCGTTGGTGATGGCAGCGCCCTCGGCAGTTATTCGTGAGATAAGAAGTGTCGTCACCAAGTTGGATATCGCTCGTCCTCAAGTACTCATCGAGGCTGTGATTGCTGAATTATCAGAAAGTCAGGCGAGAAACCTTAGCTCTCAATTAGTAATTACAGGTAGAGATCGAGGTGGATACTTAACCAATTTTGATGGTGTCTTATCAGGCTTGCTGGGAAGTGCATTGGGAGGTAGTGGCTCTGGCGACTTAAATTCTACATCAATTGCATCTGCATTACCTAATACTGTCATAGGTGTAGTTGGTGATTTTGACCGTGAAAACAAGAGAGGTATCGGTTTATTAGTTCAGGCCTTGAAAACCGACGGACGAACTAAAATACTCTCAACACCATCAGTTATTACCCTTGATAACGAGGAGGCTACCCTTTCAGTAGGAGAGCAGGTCCCCTTTCCTTCAGGTAGCTATGCGAGCACTAACAACTCCAATAGTGTTAATCCTTTTACGACCGTAAATCGCGAAGACGTTGGTGTTATGCTTAAGGTCAAGCCGCAAATTAGTAAAGGCAATGCAGTAAGGCTAGAAATAGAGCAGGAATCCTCCAAAGTTAAAGCCGGCAGCGCTGACTCTCAGTTTGGCGCTACTACCACCAAAAGTACTATGCAAACAAACGTCATGATTCAAGATGGTGAGCTATTGATTCTGGGTGGCCTAATCGAGGGGCAAACGGATAATAGCGCCTCCAAAGTGCCTTTTTTGGGCGATATTCCGATTATCGGTAACCTGTTTAAATCCTCCAGTAAAGGCGATAGCGAAAAAGTTCTAATGATGTTTATTAGGCCAACTATTATTCGTACGCCAGAGGATGCTAGGGCATTGTCAAAATCTAAGTTTGAGCATTTAATAACGCGAGACTTTGAAGGCGAAAACGAAGGTACTGTGACTAAGCAATTAAAAGAGTTTATAAACCAAGGACAGGATTTAGAAATCACAGAGTAACGGCAGGCTATGAGTATTTATTTGCAGCATTTTGCCCTAAAGCGAGAGCCGTTCTCGATTGTCCCTGATCCTGACTTTTTATACCCCAGTCAGCAACATCGTCAAGCAGTTGCCCATTTGAAATACGGCCTTGATCGGGAAGGCGGATTTATACTGCTAACCGGTGAAGTTGGCACAGGAAAGACTACCCTTACCCGCACTATGCTACAGCGTATTCCTGCCCATGTCCGGGTAGCCTATGTATTAAATAGTAAGCTCAATGAAACGGATCTCTTAGCGAGCATCTGTGATGAGCTGGCAATTAAACTGCCGAAAAGTAAGAATGTGTCATTTTCTAAAATTTGCATTGATGCCTTAAATCAGGATTTGCTGGCCAGTCATGCCAAAGGTCAAAAGACCGTGATCGTTATTGAAGAGGCTCAGAATCTGAGTGCAGATGTCCTGGAAACGCTACGTTTGCTGAGTAACCTTGAGACTAACACTCATAAATTGCTGCATATTCTTCTTGTCGGCCAGCCAGAATTACTGGAGATACTCGCGCAAAAGCAACTGCGTCAACTCAACCAAAGGGTTGTGTCACGCTTTCATCTTTTACCATTAGATCAGTCTGAGTTGTCCAACTATATTAACCATCGATTACATCACGCGGGTGCGGCAGGACCGATTTTTGATCAGGGTTGTAGTAAGGTGTTATTTAGACTCACTAAAGGTGTGCCGCGGCTGATCAATCTAATTTGCCATCAATCACTGTTGGCAGCTTACTCTCTAGGCGTCAAAAGCATCTCGCCAGCCTTAGTGAAGGATGCTTCAGTAGAAATTCTAAGCGGTCTTGATAATGGCAACCCGAATACGTCAAACACGCCGCTGATAGTGGGTCTTTTAGTTGTTTTAATTCTGGTTTCAGTCTTTGTATTTCTACCGCGGAGTACGCTAGATTCATGGCGTGAATTAGTCGCTATCGATGAGTCGAGCTCAGAGGTCGTGACGCCAAAAGTGGAAAATATGGTATTGGAACAAGCGGTTTCTGTAGATTCGGTGGTTGAGGATATGCCGACAAATTATGATGACTTGTTAATTATTGAGGACCGAGCGACTGACTTGGTTGAACAGGACACTAGTCTATTGGTGTCTACTGAAGAGGATATAATTGATTTAGTCTTGACTGAGACATCTAACCCCTTAGTTAATTTACTCGCTGCTTGGTCTATAGAAAGTTCTGAGGTGTACTCTACTGAAGCCTTGTCTGGAATTGCAGCAACCTTTGGCTTGCAGTCAGAAAAAGTTACTAACGCAGCTCCGTGGATGCTAAATACTATAGATAGACCGGGGCTGGTGGTACTGGATGAGGGTGATGGATTGCTGAAAAGCTACCTATTGACTCAACTTAATGAAGATTCTGTAACCCTGATAACTAAAGATGGTGAGATATATTTTGACCTTGAACAGTTTTTGAATCGTTGGACTGGTAGTTTTTTGTATCTGTGGCGACCCCACAAAGAGTTTGACCTTCTGATGCAAGGCAATATTGATAAGTTAGCCATGCATTGGTTGCAAGAGAAGCTTAGCTTGGGCGGTGATGGTATCGAGAAAGTTATCACTGGTGGCCGCTATACCGAGGCGGTAAAAGACCAGGTAATAGAATTTCAGCGCCGAAATAATCTTGACGCCGATGGTATTGTTGGTCGACAAACCCTGATGCGGTTAAATGAACTTTTCGATGATGAAATACCCAGATTAAGAGGTAGAGCCAACTAATGTCTTTTATTCTTGATGCTCTAAAAAAAGCGGAACGAGATCGTTTGCGAGAAGATCCTAAAAATTTGGATGATTTTGCTAGTGCCCATTGGGACCCCTACCAAGAAACTCCTTCATCGTTAGCCCCTCGGAATTGGATGCTGGCTTGTCTGGTGATAATAATTGCTTTTGGGGTGGGAATTTACATTCAAGGCTGGGAAATTACCCCCCCAACTGGTGCCGCTTCGGTGCCGGCTATACAGTCACCTCAAGCTGCGGCTTTGACCGACAGGGTTAAGCCATTTCAGCCTGAACCTGCTGCGACTATGGCACCCTTAATGGAACAGCCTATTATTACGGCAGTACCTTCAGTGCCAGAGCTTGTCATTGCTGGACATATGTTTATTGCAGAGGGCTCTACGTCCAATAGATTGTTTATTGGGCAGGGCAGCTACCGAGAGGGAGATAAAATAAATTCGGATTGGACGCTAGTGTCGATTAAGCCAGACCACTTTATTATTAGCGCTGGCGATAGTATTGAAATATTAGCTTATCGCTAGTCAGCAAAGACTTCTAGAGCTGAATCTTTGCCGCGGTTAAAGCGTTTAGCGCGCCTATAGGGGAACACGTCAACGACATAGCCGTCGCGTATCTGAGCTTGTAAATCCTGCCAGAAGCTCATGTTATAAAGGTCGCTGTGCATCTCCTCAAATATTTTGCGGGCTTTCATGTTACCAGAGAAAAATAGTCTAAATTCTTCCGGAAAAATATCATCAGGGCCGACGGTATACCAGGTACCAGACTGCATTTCTTCCTGTTCAGTCCTTGGTTCGGGAATTTTACGGAAGTTACATTTTGTCAGCGTGGCAATTTCGTCATAATCATAAAAAACCACTCTACCATGGCGAGTCACGCCAAAGTTTTTAAGGGGCATATCGCCGGGAAAAATATTTGCCGCCGCTAACTGTTTGATACAGTTCCCATATTCTTCCATAGCGCTTTGCATTTCTTCCTGACTGGCAGTTTCCAGGTAGATATTAAGCGGTGTCATGTACCGCTCGGTATAAAGATGTCTAATTAGTAATTTATCACCACGTATTTCTATCTGGGATCCTGCTACTTCCTGCAGTTCTTTTATAAGAGCCTCTGAAAAGCGATCTAAGGGAAAAATTAAGTCATCAAATTCCTGTGTATCTGCCATTCGGCCGATACGGTCACTGCGAGAAACTAAGCGATATTTTTCTCTCACGATTTCATGAGTCACCTCCTTGGGAGGGGCAAATTTATCTTTGATGATTTTAAATACTATGTTGTAGGACGGAAGCATGAACACGGTCATGACCATTCCTTTGATACCTGGTGCGATAATGAATTGGTCGTCTGAGTTGTCTAGGTGACCGACTAGCTGACGATAAAATTCTGTTTTAGCGTGTTTAGGGAAACCCAGTGCGTTATATATCTCATAATCAAGCTTGTTGGGCATTAAGTTTTTTAAAAAGTGAGCGTACTGATACGGCAATGGTGCATCGACCATAAAATGGTTGTGAGTAAAGCTAAATACGACACTCAGTTCGTCAACGGTAAATAGGGCCGTATCAACGTATAAGCCACCCTCTTCATTATTTAGAATTACTAGCACCATAGGGAAAGTATTATCACCGTCGACCACTCGCCCCACCATATAGGCAGCTTTACCCCTATAAAAAGTTGATTCTAAAAGATCAAACTTTACATCGGAATGAACCCCTTGGATTTGAGGGACTACCTCTTGGTTAAACACACCCATAATACAATCAAGATCCAGGGTTAAGTCTTCTTTGGGTAGCGAGAATTCGGACTCTTCAATAATTCGCTGAAAGGTTTCCCGGAAACCTTCTCCTTTGTAGCGCACAAAAATACTGTACTCAGCCTCAGGTGCTTCGATTAACTGAGAAGATAGGACGTAGATAATATTGTCACTAATTTTATCGTGATCGTGAATATCACTAAACACTGAGTTAAAAAAGGTCTCTGCGATCTCAAAATTAGGGAAGTTGAAGACCAGCTGGGTATAGGCAATTTTTGCTTCACTCCACAGTATAAGATCGGCGATATCTTGATTAGTCACCATTTCTAAATACTGAACAGTTTGCTTAATTTTATCTTTGTAGAGTTCTAGCCGTTCTACGTTGGCCTGACGCACCCCGTGCCAGTCAGCTTTCTCATATCGTGCTTTTGCGCTCAATGTCGAATTAAGATAATCAGCAAAATAACTACGAAAGCCATTCAATATGGTTTTTGCCATACGGCGGGCGGTAGAGTTATGAATTAAAGGTTGAATTGCCATAAAAATAGTTCTCGCCGATCTTTAGTCGAGCAATTTTTTTAGATTATCTAATTGCTGTTGATTGTGTTTTTTCGTGGCGGGTACTTGCGAGACTTCTGGTAATGCCGGGGGTAGGTCGACCGCTAGCTTTTCACCCGCTACGATACGATCACAATACTGCTGGTAGATTTCACTAAATGCCGGCAGTGCTTTTGTTTCTATGGCGTTGGCTAACATATGCCAGCCAGCATCTCGTCCTGCTAAGTAAACTGCTGGATGAGACCAAGGCTGCTCAGCTTTTGGGCTGCGCTTATTACATGCCTCTTGATAAGCCTTTCTGGGCGTAGGCAGACCCGCTGGCATGCCCACATAGCGACACGCATTGAGCATTTTATGTAGGGTTGGTAGATACTCGCTATCTGCAATAATTTTCTCTGCCGCCGCGCAGATCGTCACAGGAGCAAAGTCATTTAGCTTGCTCAACCATAACTTTTTGGCGAGACCAACAGATTCATTTTTATCGCCAAAAGCACTGTAATACTGATTGTGATAATTAGCTCGGAAAAGAGCGAAAACCTGATTAATAGCATCAATCAGTTCAGGGCTAGCAGAGGGGGTAGATTTAGGACGCCCAGCTACGGTCGGTGAGATCTTCGACGAAGCTGCGATCTCGGATGCGACCTTTTGAATATCCTTGCTGTTTGCCATTTGATGGTTCCGTAGAAGATTTATTCTGATGCGCCCATTGACGCTTCACATATTGTAAAAACTTAGTACTCCAAGAGCACTGAGGCGTTCCATTTTCCTGCCAATAAAGAACAAATTCGGGAATTATGTTACTCGCAAACTGACGATCTATGTTAGCCATCTGTAACACATCATACACTGCTTCTTTAGGTTTCCATTGTGCAGTGATGAGTCGTGGCATAGAGTCCTGCTCCATCATCCCATTAAAAAACTGCCATTGCCGTCTTATATGCTGGATGAATTTTGAGTCCCATGTGCTTGACAGGTCACCCCGATCTCGCCAGTAGAGAATAAACTCTGGAATGGCATCCTCGATAAAATTAGTATTAATACCACCTTTAGCCACCAAGATATCGAGGGCATCCAGTGACGGTCGCCACTCTCCAGTCACTGATATTTCCTTACGGCGCCGATTTTGGGTAGTCTCAGACTGCTGCCATTGCCGCCAGACTTCTTTTATATATTTTGACTCCCAGCTATGCCGAGGAACATTCCGTTCGCGCCAATAACTTACAAACTGAGGGATCTGCTGCTGGGCAAAGTCTTTAGTAACGCCTAGTTGAGCGAGCTGTCGAAGAGCATCTTCGCTGGGCTGCCAGCTTCCGCCAATTGTTTTTGCGGAGTGTGGCTTGCTACTTGCCGGGATCGGCGAGATATCAGTAGGCCTATTGGATGACGGTAATGATACGGCAACGGAGTTTTCGTTAAACGCAAAACGAAAATCATGGTTGGCGGTAAAAGGGCCACCACCAATTAATAATAATCCTTTCTCATGCAGACTTGCCGATAAACGACGAAAGTCATCGTCACTCCAGAAGGGCGCCAACTCGAGAAGTTTATTCGCAGGTAGTGTTATCCAGTCAAAACCACTGCTACTGACAGGGCTGCCGTGGCTGATGCATTCTTGCAAAAGTTGCAGTAACACGGTCTCCTCTAGGCCGATGGTTGCGGCCAAGGTGGGAGAAATAACAATAGGTTTTTCAGGAATTAACGACATGGCAATACTTTATCAGAAAGCTATTGCCTGGACGACATAAACCTAGAGTCGGTTAGTCATTATATGATCTTTATTTGCGTTCTTACTTAACTGTCCCAGGCTTGAGGATGTTATTTTGAGTGCCATTAACACTGTACATAATACCAGTAATAGGCTTAAATAAGAGCGAGTAAATGTAGGAGATATTTAATGGTCAGCAAAACTAAAACAGCGTATGTGTGCAATGATTGCGGTGCAGATTATCGTAAATGGCAGGGTCAGTGTTCTGAGTGTAATGCTTGGAACACGCTCTCGGAGGTTCGCCTAGGTAGCCCGTCTCGGACGGGTAAGATCTTAAGGCCCGGTTTTGCAGGTGCTGTTGATAGTGCGGTAAAAACACTTGCAGATATCGCCCTTGACGAAATTCCTCGCATAAGCTCCGGCACTGGCGAATTAGATTTAGTGCTCGGCGGCGGCTTTGTGCCAGGCTCTTGCGTTTTATTGGGTGGCGAGCCCGGAGCAGGAAAAAGTACCGTGCTGTTACAGACACTCTGCGCTATGGCTGAGAGCAATAGTGCGCTTTATGTGACTGGTGAAGAATCGCCCCAGCAGGTAGCAATGCGCGCCAATCGTCTTGGATTGCCTACTGCAAAGCTTGAAATAATGGCAGAGACGTCGGTTGAAACAGTCTGTGCAATTGCTGAGCAAAAGCGACCAAAAATATTAGTCGTAGATTCTATTCAAGTCATGCACATTGAAGAAGTGACCTCTGCGCCGGGCAGTGTTTCCCAGGTTAGAGAAAGTGCCGCTATGTTGGTTCGTTTTGCCAAGCAGACAGGAACAGTGTTGATTTTGGTGGGCCATGTGACTAAAGATGGGTCGTTAGCAGGACCAAAAGTTCTTGAGCATATGATTGATTGTTCGTTGATGTTGGAAGGCTCTAGTGACAGCCAGTTTAGAACACTGCGTAGCAACAAAAACCGTTTTGGAGCGGTTAACGAATTAGGCGTTTTCGCCATGACGGATAAAGGCTTGCGCGAAGTGCAGAACCCATCAGCTATCTTTTTACAGAGAGGCGAGGATGTCTCCTCTGGTAGCGTGGTGATGGTGGTATGGGAAGGTACGAGGCCTCTATTAGTCGAACTGCAGGCCTTGGTGGATGATAGTCATTTAGGTAATCCACGCCGCGTGACCGTTGGCTTAGACCATAATCGCTTATCGATGTTACTGGCCGTTTTACATAGGCATGGTGGCATTATGGTCGGTGATCAAGATGTGTTCGTTAATGTGGTTGGTGGCGTAAAGGTGCTTGAGACAAGCGCTGACTTAGCATTAATTTTGTCGGTCATATCTAGCTTCCGTGATAGCCCATTACCCAGAGATTTAGTTGTGTTTGGGGAGGTCGGCTTATCAGGCGAAATTCGACCGGTGGCAAACGGTCAGGAGCGTTTAAGAGAAGCGGCTAAGCACGGTTTTACTCGAGCGATTGTTCCGGCAGCAAATACGCCTAAACAACCAATTAAAGGGATGAGGGTGATTCCCGTACGAAAGATCACAGAAGCTTTAGAGGCACTTTAGCCGTTAAGCCGTGGTCAGAATGGAGATATGTTCCAGCTCTCTCAAAAGCGGTTGTATTTGCGTCAGCGCCGCACGTCTTTCATCGGACTGGTACCAGGCCTTCCAGTCGGCTAAACACTCCATTTGAATGAGTGTATAGCGTATTTTAGTATCTTTTAAATCTTTAAATGACTTGCTGGAAATAAAGCCCTGAGCGGGAACTGCAGCTTGAATAATTTTCTTGGAAAATTCTTCGTATGTCGCTTCCATTTCCGAGGCTAATGTTCGTTTTATCAATACCGCTAGCATTTTTTATACCTTCCGATTTATCAATGGGTGCATCATGCTCAATAGAGCTTTATTAGTAAAGTTGTTTGACATTCGCGCATCTCAAGCGTAAATTGCCGACTCTTGCTTCTGCAATAGGTTCTCAACGTTTGAACGCTAATCTTGGCGTTTTAGCTTAGAGTTAAACGGGAAATCGGTGCGCTACAGCTTTTGTGCTAAAGCCATTCCGATACTGCCCCCGCAACGGTAAATAAGAATATTTGGTAGTAGTTCCACTGTGCATACGCATGGGAAGGATGCCAAATAGAGCAACTGTTCACTTATGAGTCCGGAGACCGGCCTGTCGCTACGCAGACAAACCGCGGGGTGCGGTCTTGTGCTGATTGACAGTTTCTGTCGTTCCGCCTATGTCTTATTCCTCGCTTACTTTAAATTCTACCGCTCGGGTGAGAGTGTAAGAGACTTATATAATGAAATTAAAATCAAACTTCGCTGCAGCATTAATGTTGTCAGCATTCGTGTTTAGTGTTCCCGTAATATCAGAAACGACTACAAATATTGAAGAAATTCTTGTCACTGCATCTTTAACGCCTATCAATGCATCTCGATCAGCCAATGCGGTAACCGTTATAGGTCGAGAGCATATAAAAAATCGTGCCGCTCTCAATGTCAGCGATCTTCTTAGAGATGTACCCGGTTTTTCAGTCAGCCATGCTGGTGTGCTGGGTTCTCAAACTCAAATTCGAGTCCGTGGAGCAGAGGCAAACCATCTTTTGGTTATGATTGATGGCGTTGAAGCAAATGATCCCTCTCAGGGAGATGAATTTAGTTGGGGGACCATGTCGACTTCCGATATCGAAAGAATCGAAATTATTCGTGGGCCGCAGAGCTCGCTTAGAGGAAGTGATGCGATAGCAGGTGTCGTTAATATCATCACTCGCAGTGCAGAAACGCCCTCGAGTGTTGGTCTCTACACCGAGACTGGTAGCTGGGCAACTCAAAGTAGCGGTATCAATTTAGGTCATAAGCAGGGCGACTTTGATATTCGTTTTGGACTTAACCATGTCGAGTCAGAGGGTGGCAATATTGCCCGTACAGGCGATGAAAACGATGGTTATCGGAATACCACAGCTACGATTAAAGCCGGGTTTAAGGTCAGTGATCAAATAAAAATCTCCTTTGCTGCGCGGGAGTCCGATGGTATGAATCAATTTGATGCGGACAGCGATTTTGACGGCCTTATTGAAGATCAAGATAGAGTGTCAGAATTTAACAATAGCACTATGCGCTTACAGGGCGCTTATTCTTCGTTGGACGGATTGTGGCGGCACAAGGTCCTGGTTGCTAGAGCAAAAAATGATAACGTTGCCTTTGCCGACGGCGTCAAAGGCAATGTAACTGCGTCTACCAAGGACCAATATCAATATATTGGCTCTCTATCGTTTAACGAAGGCGCTCAAACTCTTTCATTCTTAGCCGAGCGTGAGTCAGAGGATTGGATGCAGCGTGGCGCAATCTCCTATGGCATTTACGATCCGAATCAAGACCGTATGCGCGATACCGAGAGTTTAGCGGTTGAGTACCGAGCGGATATGACTGATCGACTCACTCTCGCTGCCAGTGGTCGTTATGATGATAATTCTGAATTTGACAGTGCTAAGACTTTTAGAGCAGAGGCTATTTATCAGCTCTCAAATCAAACTCGTCTGCGCAGTGCGATAGGTACAGCGGTAAAAAATCCAACCTTTACTGAACGTTTTGGCTTCTACACCAACTTTATTGGCAACCCAAATCTAATACCTGAAGAGTCCACTAGTTGGGAGTTGGGTGTTGATCAGCAAATTATGGGAGGTAATGTGACTTTATCTACCACACTATTTGATACTGAACTGGATAATGAAATAAATGGATTTGTATACGATCCAGCAACCTACGCCTATACCTCCAGCAATATGGACGGAAAGAGTCAGCGGAGAGGTGTTGAATTTAGTGCGATAGGCGATCTGTCTGAGTCGTTATCGATTTCAGCAGCCTATACATACACTGATTCAACGGGTGGCGATTCAATGCGAGAGGTTAGGCGACCGCGCCACACAGGCAGTTTAAACCTAGGATGGAAGGCGACTGGAAATCTTTATCTCAACACCAATATCCAGTTTACTGGCGAGCAAACGGATGTTTACTTCCCACCTTTCCCTGAGCCGTCACAGGTAGTTAAGTTAGAGAATCACACGTTACTGAATATGAGTCTTAATTACACGGCAAGTGATAAACTTGAAATGTACCTTAAGCTAGAGAATGCACTTAACGAAGATTATGAAGAAGTTTTTGGCTATCAAACTCCTGGTTTTGGCACTAGTGTAGGTGTTCGTTACAGGCTCTAGGAATTGAGTTGAACTGATGGAAAATACTGATACAGAGATTAAGCGGGTGTTGCTGTCTTGGAGTAGCGGAAAGGACTCGGCTTGGACTCTGTATCAGTTAAATTCGAATAAGGTTTAAAATATGGAAGACGAAAACACTAAAAAAGAGCAGCGACATAAGAAGAAAATGGAGAAGCAAAAAGAGAAGATCGATGCCAATATAGCCGCGGCTAGTGAAGAGCGCGGGGTTTCGATTCTATTGACTGGTGACGGTAAGGGTAAAACCAGTTCGGCATTTGGAATGGTATTACGTGCGTTGGGCTATGGGTATCGGGTAGGCGTTGTCCAGTTTATCAAGGGTGAGCAGCTGTCTGGTGAAGAACTTTATCTAAAGAATAATTTACCTGAAGTAGATTTTTATCAGATGGGCACTGGATTTACCTGGGATACCCAAGACCAGTCTGGCGACATAGCTGCGGCCGAAAAAACATGGGCGGTTGTTGAGCCAATGCTCAGAGATGAGCGCTATCATCTTGTAGTGATGGACGAGCTGACCTATATGCTAAGTTTTAAATATCTCGATGAAGATAAAGTGCTTGCTGCAATTAAAAATAGGCCTAAAAATCAGAGTGTTGTGGTAACAGGGCGAGGCGGCGGAAGTGCCATTAGAGATCTTGTGGATACCGTTTCTGAAGTCAAAGATATCAAACACGCCTATCACTCAGGTGTTATGGCTCGTAAGGGCGTGGACTATTAATTGCGTCATCTTTCTGCAGGAAGGCTAATCGCGATACTGGTAATTCTATTGCCTGTTGTCGCGCTTTTGTCTATGACTGTGGGGACTGTAAGTATTTCTTGGATTGATACCCTACATGCTGTCTTTGGCAGTTCCTCTAGTACTCAAATAGATACTATTTTGTTTGATATTCGACTGCCGAGGATCCTTTTAGCTATTTTTGTGGGTGCGGTATTGGCTACCACCGGTGCAGTGATGCAGGGGTTATTTCGTAATCCCTTGGCCGACCCCTCATTAATCGGCGTTTCCAGCGGCGCCTCTGTGGGTGCTAGCTTGATGATTGTGACTGCCGGCGGATTTATTCAAGGCGGCGCTTTGGTAGGGCTCTCGCTAGTTTCGGTAGGCGCTTTTGTTGGTGGCTTTACTGCGACTTTACTGGTCTATCGTCTGGCTACCTCAGGAATGGGCACATCCGTTACTACCATGTTATTAGCAGGTATTGCCATAGGCGCCTTAGCCGGCGCCTTGAATAGTTTGCTCAGCTATTTCTCTGATAATGATATGTTGCGCCAGATTAGCCTTTGGCAGATGGGCAATCTCAGCGGCGCTAGCTGGTTAAAAGTTACCATTATGGGTCTGGTAGCCATGCTCTTGATGGGTTTATTCCCACGTGATAGCAAGGCCCTAAATGCCTTATTATTGGGGGAGTCTGAGGCTCGTCATTTAGGTGTTAATGTGCAGCGAGTAAAGCGCCGACTAATTGTGCTAACTGCTTTGGGTGTTGGTGTTTCGGTAGCTGTTGCTGGATTGGTAGGGTTTGTTGGTTTGATTATGCCGCATATCGTACGTTTAATGATTGGGCCTGATCATCGTTGGCTGATTCCAGCTTCCGGATTAGCAGGGGCAATACTGCTTGTGGTTGCCGATAGTTTGGCGCGCATTGTTGTAATTCCTGCAGAATTGCCAACAGGTATTGTCACCGCTATTTTAGGGGCTCCATTCTTTGTTGCGTTGTTATTACAACAACGGAAGGATGTGTAGCTTATGACTATGTTAGCTAGCGATATTTCATTGCACTTATCGGGGTTCGATCTTCTACGTCATATCAGCCTTGAGGTTGAAGCGGGTAAAGTAACCGCGATTGTCGGGCCAAATGGTGCAGGTAAGTCGAGTTTGCTAAAAGTACTGACTGGAGATATGTCGCCGACTAAAGGAGACGTCTACCTTAATAACCGCTTGTTAAATCAATGGCAGCTATTGGAAAAGGCCCAGATGTTGGCGATGCTTCCGCAACACACATTACTTAATTTTCCATTTACCGCTGATGAAGTTGTTGGTTTGGGGCGTATCCCTCACCAGACCGGTAACGCAAAAGATACGCAGATTATCGCTGAGGCACTTGAGTTGGTGGACGCCAGCTATCTTCAGCGACGTTTTTATACGCAGATGTCTGGCGGTGAAAAGCAGCGTGTGCAGTTGGCGAGAGTGCTAGCGCAAATTTGGCAACCTAGCTGTTTGGGTGAGCAGTTTTTAGTGCTTGACGAGCCGACCTCAGCTTTTGACCTTTCCCACCAAAAACTCACCTTGGACATTGTTCGTCAGTTGGCTCAAAAAGGCGTTGGTGTTGTGATGGTGCTACATGATTTAAATCTTGCGGCACGCTGTGCTGACAATCTAGTTGTTATTAATAGTGGTGTTATTGCGGCTCAAGGTAGCCCTGAAGACGTACTAACAGAACCGTTGATCGATAAGGTCTTTGGCGTGAAATCGATCATCACTGAACACCCAATTACAAAGCGACCTCTGGTGATTACCTAATGCGCGCACTGATTATTTTAGCTTGGTTGTCCGTGGCCGTTGAAGCCGAGGTTGTCGTATTTGATGACAATGGTCAGCAGGTTAATCTTGAGGAACCTGCAAAGCGCATTATTAGCCTTGCCCCCAATATTACCGAAGTTCTTTTTTATATAGGGGCGGGTGAGCAAATAATAGGTGCTGATGAGTACAGCAACTATCCTAAAGCGGCAAAAAAAATTCCACGGGTGAGTAATTATGCTGCGGCTAACTACGAGTTAATACTATCGTTAAAGCCAGATCTAGTGATTGCCTGGCAGTCGGGTAATGGCGATAAAATTATTAACCCTTTGCGCAAGTTGGGTATTCCGGTGTTTGTAGTGGAAACCCAGAAAATTGACTCGATTCCGAGCTTATTTCGACGTTTTGGTAAGCTTAGCGGCCATCAAAATATGGCCGAGCAGCGGGCCGTAAAATTTACTCAGCGCTTGAAAACCCTGCGTGCTGAGCAAGCCGGAAAGTCATTGGTTAGGACATTCTATCAAATATGGGATGAGCCGCTAATTACGTTAAATGGTGAGCATATGGTCAGTGATATCATTAGCCTGTGCGGAGGGGTGAATGTTTTTGCAGATGCTATTCCGCTGGTGCCGTACGTGAACATTGAATCGATTGTTGCGGCAGATCCGCAGGTGATAATTGCGGGTGGCAGCCAAGAAGACAAGCCTATGTGGTTTGAGAGTTGGCAGCAATGGGATGGGATATCTGCGGTTATTAAAAAGCAGATTTACCTGATTCCATCTGATCTTATGCAGCGTCATTCAGCGCGAATTCTCGAGGGAGCAGAGTTGATGTGCGACCATCTAGATAGCGCTAGACTAAAGAGTTAGATATATCTGAAAAAAATCATGACAGTAAAATTCGTTCAAGAAATAAAAAAGCCGCTGAAACTATCAGCGGCTTAATGCTTTTGCGCACTCTGTATATTATTTTAATTAAAACAGTAGCGTGCCAGCTTATTCCTATACAACACTTATCTTATTATTATAGATCGTAGCCCCTCTCATCATGCTCAACGAGATCTAGACCTCTAACCTCGCTTTCATCATCGACACGTAATACTAACATTTTATCGACCAGTTTCAAGAGAATATAAGTTATCACTGCTGTGTAGGTTGCAGTGGCAATAATTCCTGTCACCTGAACTGATACTTGACTAAGCATGTCCATACCTTCGTTGTAACCTTGGCCACTGAATACGCCGAGCGCGTCAGAGGCAAAAATACCTGCGAGCAAAGTGCCTAGCATGCCACCGACCCCGTGTACGGGAAACACATCTAATGAATCATCAATCTTGAAGCGTTGCTTGATAGCCTGTGTAGCATAGTAGCAAATAACACCTGCGCTAAAGCCGATGACCAATGCTCCCCCGGGCCCGACAAAACCTGATGCGGGAGTAATAGTACCCAGACCTGCCACCATACCGGTAACGATACCAAGGACCGATGGTTTGCCATGCTTCCTCCATTCCATCATCATCCACGCGAGTGAGCCTGCTGCAGCGGAAATGTGAGTTACTAGCATCGCCATGCCAGCATCACCATTTGCGGCTAGCGCAGAACCGCCGTTAAAACCGAACCAGCCAACCCATAACATACCGGCGCCAGTGACAGTCATCGTCAGATTGTGAGGAGGCATTGCTTTAGTAGGGAAACCTTTTCGATTGCCAAGCACTAGCGCGGCTACTAGGGCGCCGACCCCTGCGGTAATGTGCACCACAGTTCCGCCAGCAAAATCTAGCAATCCCATTTCTCCTAGCCAGCCACCGCCCCATACCCAGTGAGTGATAGGTGCATAGACTAGGACTAACCATAGGCCGCTGAAAAGTAGCATGGCGCTAAAGCGCATGCGCTCAGCGAAGGCGCCAACGATAAGAGCGGGAGTAATTATAGCGAAAGTCATTTGAAACATTGCAAAGACTGATTCAGGGATATCGCCAGCCATACTGCCTTCGGTCACCTTAGCAAGGAAGATGTTATCTAGGCCGCCAATAAACGCATTCATAGAGCCGCCATCGCCAAAGGCAATACTGTAGCCTAGAGCAAACCAAATAATGGATGCTAAACAGGTTATGGCGAAACACTGCATTAGCACAGAAAGAACGTTTTTAGATCTAACCAAACCACCATAAAAGAGTGATAAACCGGGAATAGTCATAAACAGTACGAGGGCTGTCGATGTCATAATCCATGACGTATTTGCCGCATTTAAATCATCGGCAAATGCCTGAGTAGACTGAAGAGCCGCCATTACTATGATCGCGCTTATTCTAAGCCATCGGTTGTTTAAATCCATTATCTTCCCCTGAAAAGTTGGCACCAAAATGGTGCGACGTATAGTATTTATTAGATTTTTCGCACCATAAACTATCTGTTATTCTTGGAAATAGCGCCTAAATCTAACTTGAATCAAAGATAAAGCAATATTTGTACCGTAATTGCTTGGTCGCACTAAATTAATGCATTTTTTAATTTTTCGGCTCTAATTTCAGCCTCATGCTTAGCCTTTTTGAGAGGTTCAAACTTTAGCGATTTTTATACTTTTAAATTCACAATGATCACTTTTAGAATATTGAGAACAGGCTCTTTATTTTGAGTTGAGTTAAGATAGTTTTTGGAAGGTTATTTTGTGTCAGCTAAATAATGTGGAGTTCACTTATGAAATGGCAGTTAATTCTTGTGACAGTGTTATTAATGAGCCATTCCACGCAGAGTTTGTCGGCCGGCGATGCTTGGGATTGTGATAGAGAGCCGGGGGAAAATGCCAGTTGGAGCTGTGTCGCCAATAGTCCGCTATTGGTTGAACCAAAAACGGTGTCCACGCAACCATCTGCGGGTTTAGAAGAACCTTTGTTAGAAGCTGGTTTGCCAGAGAAAGATTTAAGCTACGACCTTTTAACCAATCCAGCGGCGAGAACTACGGGGCTGCCAGTATGGTTGGGAAATATCCCTATAAACCATCATGTTATTCAGTTTGGTGCATTTCTAGATCTTGCTAATGCTAATGTACTAGTAGAGAGTTCTTCTTTAAGTCAGGATCTGAGGATTATTCCTTTGCAGTCAAAAGGAGCGATTACCTATGTTGTGGTCAGCGAAAATTCTTTTATGTACAAAGATGGAATGGCGATAGCAGAGACTTTTTTTGATAATAATACTGATGTGAGGTTTTGGCTACGCACACCTCAGTCATTAGCTAAACTCGGTATTATTGATTGAGCCAATATATACCAATTCGGTTAATCAGCCAGTAGCAGGTGTATTGGCTATGACATAGTAAAAGTTACTCCGATGAGTGTTTCTCAGATTAATATAGCCCTCGGATAGATCGCTTTGGCCATCATGATAAGGAAGGCTTAGAAAAGTTAGTTAAAATCTTAGTTTTACACCTCTAAAGGGTTGTTACACTATCGAGCAAAACCTTTAAAATAGTGTAAAAAATACGGAGCTGAGAATGGTATCTATTGATTCCTCAAAAATGGCGATGCTATACAACGCTTTTAAATACACTGTTTATGCGTTGCTAACCTTCAACATAGTTTTGTTTTTTCAAGAAGAGCTGCTGGCCACCGAGCAAACCTTTAGTCAGGGCATTAATTTGGTTGATGTTATTCAAGGTTTCGCTGCCACCATTGATACGGCTGCCTGGGTTTTGTTGTTGCTGTTATTCGAACTGGAAACCTCAGTTTTAGCGGATGACACATTGCGTAAAACTAATGTAAAAGTGACCTTTATTGGCCTGCGAATATTTAGCTATGGCTTTGTTGGCTATGCGTTTTATGGCTATTTCAGTAAAATGTTACTCACTTACAATATCTCTCCCTTTGTTGTTGACGATCTTTGCGCAATGGTGGGGCAGGGCTATGCCAGTATAGTCACTCTAGATGAATACCCGCTACTAGATACAGATAGCTGCGCAGTTCTGGCCGATCAGGCGCTCTTTAAACTCAATGGTCAGCAGATATTGGGTAACACCTCTGACTGGGTTGATATCCAATGGTTGGCCTGGTTGGATGTGATTAACTCGGCAACCTGGGTGGCTGTCGTGGTGATTTTGGAAATCGATGTCTGGCTACAGCTTCGCGGTCGCTTGCAGGGTGGCCTGGTCTCAGTAAGCAAGATAATCAAGATGCTCCTATACAGCATACTCTTTATCGCAGCAGCCTACTGGGGTCTGTTGGGCGACTTCCTTGATTTTTGGGATGCCTTTATGTGGCTGGTGGCCTTTGTATTTGTTGAGATGAACTTATTCCAGTGGCAGGCAGAAACCAGTGAAGTGATCGCTGAAGACGCCGGTAATTAGCGCCGGTTAGTTAGGGACTATGGCCATTATCAGCTTCGCAATGCAGGTCAGCTTACCTTGATCATTGGTCAGTCGAATTTCCCAAACATGAGAACGCCTGCCTAAATGAATTGGTCGCGCTGTGCCTCGAACTAAGCCTGCGGAGACCGGCCGTAAATGGGTTGCACTGACTTCTTGGCCGAGACAGCGAGTAGTGGCCATATCAATAACGTGAGCACAAGCAATACTGCCGAGACTTTCTGCTAAGACTACATTGGCACCGCCATGAACAATACCATACGGTTGAAACGTTCTAGCATCAGCAGGCATTGTGCCATTGAGATAATCATCTCCGACCTCTGTAATTTGAATACCGAGATGCTCGTCAATAGTGCCCTTATTCATAGAGCCGTTGATTAAGTTAAGATCAGGCTTCTGGTGCCAAATACTGCTCATATATAGTCCTTTTTATTCTATTCTTTTCGATTAGGTTTTTAGTCGCTTGTGTTTGACTCTTGTGGGCTGAGCATTGTCACCCTTTCGCTTAATAAAGTCCTCATGGTATTCGCTATAACCACCCTCGAAGAGGACGATTTCACTGTTATCTTCGTAAGCCAAAGTGTGAGTGGCAATACGATCTAAAAACCAGCGATCGTGAGAAATAACCAGTACACAACCTGGGAAAGACAGGATTGCTTCTTCTAGTGCGCGCAACGTTTCTATATCAAGGTCATTAGATGGTTCATCTAGAAGTAAGACGTTAGCGCCTTGTTTTAGGGTGTTAGCTAGATGCAAGCGACCGCGTTCGCCCCCCGATAATTGGCCAACACGCTTTTGCTGATCACTGCCTCTAAAGTTAAAGCGGCCAGCATAGGCTCTTGAAGAAACCTCATAGTTACCAATTTTTAAAATATCGTGACCGCCCGAGATAGCCTCCCATACGGTATGACTGTCATCAAGAGAGTCGCGGCTCTGTTCTACGTAGGCCACCTTTACCGACTCCCCTAGACTGATGGAGCCGCTATCAGGATTTTCAGTTCCAGCGATCATTCTGAACAAGGTTGATTTACCAGCTCCATTGCCGCCGATGATGCCGACGACTGCGCCTTTAGGAATGGATAATGAAAGTTGATCGATGAGTAGTTCTTGACCAAATCCTTTGCTAACCTTATCAAGGACAATGACTTTATCGCCCAGACGTTCCCCAGGGGCGATATAAATTTCGTTGGTTTCATTGCGTGATTGAAATTCTTGGGAGTTCAGTTCGTCAAAGCGTGCGATTCGCGCTTTATTCTTCGCCTGCCGTCCTTTTGGATTTTGTCTAACCCACTCTAATTCTTGTTTAATTGCTTTTTGACGTGAGACTTCTTGTTTAGACTCTGTCTGTAAACGTCTATTTTTTCCCTCCAGCCAGGCAGAATAATTACCTTCATAGGGAATCCCGTGACCACGGTCAAGTTCCAATATCCAACCGGCAACATTATCTAAAAAGTATCTATCGTGTGTTACCGCTACAACAGTTCCGGAATATTCCTCCAAAAACTTCTCCAACCAAAACACCGAGTCTGCATCCAAGTGGTTAGTTGGCTCATCAAGCAATAGCATGTCGGGACGAGAAAGTAGCAGTCTACAGAGTGCGACTCGTCGTTTTTCACCACCTGATAGGGAGGTAACATCGGCATCCCAAGGAGGTAATCTAAGGGCATCAGCCGCTATATCAAGGGAGTGATCAAGGTTGTGAGCATCCCAAGATTCGATAATTTCCTCAAGTTCACCCTGTTTTTTGGCTAAAAGGTCAAAATTGGCATCCGATTCCGCATAATCTAAATAGACTTGATCTAGGTCTCTTAAAGCATCAACGGCTTCTCTTATGCCGTCTTCGACGTTTCCGCGTACATCTTTCTCCGGATCAAGTAGAGGCTCTTGAGCTAAATAACCAATTTTAATGCCAGGCATTGGCCGTGCTTCGCCTTGTATATCAGTATCGAGCGCAGCCATTATTTTGAGTAAGGTCGATTTCCCAGAGCCATTAAGTCCTAAAACACCTATTTTAGCGCCTGGGAAGAAGGATAAAGAAATATCCTTAAGGATTTCTCGCTTGGGCGGAACGATTTTGCTCACTTTATTCATTGTGAAAACGTATTGTGCCATGGGGGGGGTTGACTCATTTTAGGGGAGTAAAGCCTAGCAATAGGGCATATTTGCTGGGGCTGTGGGCGACCATTCTAACGGAAACCAGGCGCTCTGAGAATCAGATTTAGTAAAAAAAACCGCTAAAAACAACTGAAAAATATGGAAATATGAATAGAAATCAATGTATTACAGGGTTTCATTTCTTGCTCGTAACGTGATATGTTCCATATGTTTGCTGGTATACACACCATGCAATCAGCAATTTAATCAACTAAAATTAAAGAAAAGGGGTAACAAGAAATGGATAAATTAAGCGCAATGGTAGGTCAATTAACTAGTCTTACAGTGTCTCTGATTGTTTTGGGTGTGGCAGCTGGTGTTGTTTTTGGCGACGTTCCTTTCGTTGGAGCAGTATTAGGAAATGCAGTGGACTTAGTAACTCAGCTAGGTGATGCAGGCTTAGTAGGATTGCTTGTTGCTGGATGGCTGATGTCTAACGCTGACTAGTTTTATAGTAGTTAAGTGAAAGGGGCTCTTAGAGTCCCTTTTTCCCTAAAGTTTAAAGGGGTCGCATCATGTATAAAATGTTTGAAAAGATAAAAAAACAATTGTGGGGAGTAGCTGAGATTTTAGCCGCAGTGCTTGCCGTTGCGGTTCTTATATCTGGTTTGTTCGGGCCCGATGTACCATTTTTCGGCGGTATCATGGCAAACGTCCAAGGCGTTATTGACGCGCTAGGTTCAGCAGGGCTAGGTGTGATCGTAGCCGTAATGCTTCTAACCAATATTTGGAAACGTTAATAATTAAGGAAGGCGTCTTTAAAGATGCCTTTTTTGCTTAAAGCACAATTCTCCCAGAGCTCTAGTTAACTCATCGTCCATATTTTCTGCAAAGATTATCGCCTTTACTAATAGTTTAATATAATTAGGTATGGCACAACCTCGTGCTATCGAAAAAATTATTTGCTAATTTCCCTTTTAGTCTGTCAAAAGTCCTTTCAAGTTGAGGCTGATGGTCTTTGTTCCTTAAAACTATGGTCGCACCTTTATAAGGTGTCTCTCTTGCAAAATGGCCATTTAGAGCTAATATAATATAACAACAATAAAATAGAGGTATTAAAATGAGTCCATTAAAAATAGTAAGACTATTAGTATTAGCGGTAGCTGTTATCGGAGCCTTTGTGGCGATTCCAGAAGTAGGGTTGGTGCATGTGATCCTAGGCCTAGCGATGGGTGTGATGAGTGATCAGGCGAATAAAGACAACAGAATGTTCTTTTTAGTGGTTGCTGTAGCGCTGACGGCTGTATCTGGCGCAGCAGGCGGCCTTCCTGTTATCGGTGGACACATCAGTGCCATTATGGGTAATTTCAGTGTAATGGTTAATGCCGCTGCTCTTGGAATAATTTTGATGGTGATTAAGGATCGTGTGACTGAGTAGTAAATAGCGGTTACTAATCTAAAAAGGCCCGATAATTAGTCGGGCCTTTTTTATAAGCATTCCCTTTTAGATCGCCTGTTACTCAACTTCAAAAGTCATACCTGCATGCTTTGTTAGACGGTCTATTAGTTTGTCCCCCATAGCCGTTGCTGGTGTCCAAAACCCACCTAATTTCTCTTCTTCAGTGAAATCGAACGCTAAGGACAAACCCGCCTGAGCAAGCATTTTGGCGGTGCAGCCATAGCCAGGATCTCTGTCGCCTGTTACCCGTATCTGCAACTTTTCTCCATTAGTGTTCTTTCCTAGTAGGCTGACATCAAAGTAACCCGCTAATTGGGCTGCAGGGCTGGGCCCCTCGCCTGGTTTGGGTAGTACAAAGCGCTGCATAAATTTGCGAATTGGTAAAACCACGACGCTGAATGCAAAGAAGCCGAGACCAAGAGTCAGGCCTAATGCGGAAAGTCGGCCCTTGATGCCGATGCCGGTAACCATTTGTTCTCGATAGAGAAACTTAGTTCCATAGGGCAACTGGAGCAACATATTTGAACGCAAAACGACGCGAGCATTGATCGCTTCCATAATAAAAGGGGCTACCCAGCGTTGGATATCTTGGTCGAAAAATGGACCTTTAATACTGATCTGTGAATGCTTAAGATCAGTCTTTTCTGGGCAGAGAATATAGGGGTTATTCATTTCTTTACGCAGGACGGGGTCGTCGATTGCAGCTTTAACCGCTTCAATCATGCTTGCAAGAGTGCCTCCGGATGCTCCTCCCTTCATGGCGTTAACTGAAAGTTTCACATCATCGAAAAACAGACCAAAGCGTTGCTTGGCTTTTTTCTGTAAAAAATGAACACCTAGATCGGACGGAATCGAATCGAATCCGCAGCAGCTGACAAGCCGTGCGCCAGACTGTTTTGCTGACTCAGCATATTTAACAATCATTTTCTTTATCCAGTAGGCTTCTCCGCAGAGGTCGCAGTAGTCGGTGCCATTTTCTGCACAGGCTTTAACCAAGGGTTCACCATAGAGAGCGTAGGGCCCAACCGTAGTGACTATAACGCGAGTTGACTGGCACATTGCGGCTAAGGTCTCTCCGTCGGCCGCATCGGCAATAATAACCGGTAGTTCTGTGGCTGCAGTGCCAAGAGATTCTTTGAGCTGCTTCAGCTTCGATGCAGATCTTCCAGCAATAGCCCAACGAACGTCATTGTTAACACCAACATGCTCAACTAGATAGTGAGTTAGTATTTGGCCAACAAAACTACTGGCGCCGTAAATAATTAAATCAAACGATTTAGTTGTCATTGTTAGTATGTTTTCCCAATCTGCTGTTTTATAGTTGTTATCTTACTAAGTAATGCGCTCAATTCAATGCTAGTTAATGACTTACCAGTTTTTTATTCATTTCGCCGCTGTCCCTATGCTATTCGAGCTAGAATGGTAATTAATCACAGCGGGATACCCGTGGAGTTGAGAGAAGTCCTATTATCAAATAAACCCAATGCTATGTTGGCAGCCTCATCAAAGGGTACCGTCCCTGTTCTGGTGTTACCCGATGGCACTGTGTTGGATGAAAGTTTGGATATTATCAACTGGGCGTTGGATCAGAAAACTCATGATTTAAATACATTGGAGTTCAGCCTTTGTGCCCAGATCTCTGAGGCCGGGGAAGGTCTAATTAAAGTTAACGATGGAGTGTTTAAGAAGGCGCTGGATGGCTATAAATACTGGCAGGGATTTACTGAGAAATCTCAACAACAGCATCGGTCTGAGGGTGAGCTTTTTTTACAACAGCTAGAAACCTTACTTCAATTGCATCAATTTTTACTGGGCGACCAGCCAAGCTTGGTCGATATAGCAATCTTTCCTTTTATAAGACAGTTCGCGTTTGTTGATAAAGACTGGTTTGACCAAAGTTGTTATCCCTTACTGCAACATTGGTTGCAGCACTTTCTTGATTCTGAGCTCTTTCTGCAAGTGATGACTAAGTATCCAGTGTGGGATGAAAGCAAAGAGGCTAAAAACTTAGTCAATCATTAGCTAATAGGCCATCTATTTCTCTAGCTTTGAACGTTTAATTGTTATGATGGCCACCTTCACGATAGCACCCAGTCAAGAATAGAACAGACCCACCAAGGAGATTTAATGTTTGGTTTTTTCGAACGGCTAGTCGATCCGTTTCCAGAGCAGCTAGCTCAACAGCCGCCGAAGGGCGTCTATCAATTTTGCCGTCATTACACGCAAGGAATGGAACCTTGGTTATTGTTAATGGCGGGGTTAACTGCGATCACAGCAGTTTCCGAAGCTCTCTTATTTGGGATTTTGGGTCAGGTGGTCGATTGGCTATCCTCAAGCGATCCGGAAAACTTTCTTCAACAGTCTGGTGGGCACTTAGTGGCAATGGCTGTCTTTATGTTAGTGCTAATTCCAGTGGCTAACGGATTGCGCTCTTTAGTAGTTCACCAGACGTTGATGGGTAATTTCCCGATGACGGTGCGCTGGATGGCCCATCGATATTTATTAAATCAAAGTTATGGTTTTTTTCAAAATGAATTTAGTGGGCGTATTGCGACTAAGGTAATGCAAACAGCGCTGGCCGTCCGTGACACGGTCATGAAGCTATTTGATGTCATGTTGTTTGTGGTTATTTATGTCGCCACAGCTTTGGTGTTGGTGGCAAGCGCTGATCTGCGGCTTTGTGCGCCTTTGGTTATATGGTTAGGCCTGTACGTTTTAATCCAACGCTACTTTGTGCCTAAAATGAAAAAAATAGCTATGGTTCAAGCAGATGCACGGTCTCTGATGACTGGAAGAGTTGTTGATAGTTACACTAATATTGTCACCCTAAAACTGTTCTCTCATAACTCAAGAGAATCTGAGTACGTTCGTGATGGCATGGGCGAATTTCTTGACACGGTGCATCCGCAGATGCGCTTGGTAACAAAACTTAATATCTGTCTATGGACACTTAATATGCTGCTGGTGTTCTCTACCGCGGCGCTTGGGATTTATCTCTGGATTGAAGGAGATATAACCCCTGGAGCTATAGCAATTGTAATGAGTTTAGCTATTCGATTAACTGGAATGTCACACTGGATTCTCTGGGAAATTAGCAGCCTTTTCGAAAATATAGGCACGGTGCAGGATGGTATTAATACGCTTGCACTGCCCAGCGCGGTGGTAGATAGGGATAAGGCGGTCGCTCTGGATGTTACTGATGGCAATATTCAGTTTGACAATGTTAGCTTTGGATATAATTCTAGTGAGACTGTATTTGACACGTTAAATTTAGTTATTCCTGCAGGCCAGAAGATAGGTGTTGTTGGGCGCAGTGGTGCGGGAAAGTCTAGCTTGGTGAGCCTCCTCTTGCGCTTTTATGATATTCAAAGTGGTGCGATATCAATTGATGGATGGAATATTAGCCAGGTTAAGCAAGAGAGCTTGCGATCGAATATCGCGGTAGTCACCCAGGACAACTCTTTATTACATCGTTCGGTTCGAGAAAATATTATGTTTGGCAAACCGGAAGCCACCGAGGAACAAATGGTTAACGCGGCAATGAAAGCTCAGGCCCATCAATTTATTCTCAACTTAAGAGATAGTGAGGGTCGCCGTGGTTATGATGCTCATGTTGGTGAGCGCGGTGTTACACTATCGGGAGGACAGCGGCAGCGCATTGCTATTGCTCGAGTATTATTAAAAGACGCACCTATCTTAGTGCTAGATGAAGCGACCTCAGCCCTTGATTCAGAAGTCGAAGCGACTATACAGCAGAGCCTCTATCAGTTAATGGAGGGCAAGACGGTTATCGCTATCGCACATCGCCTTTCAACTATCGCGGCAATGGATAGGTTGATTGTGTTTGATGAGGGTAAAATAGTTGAGGAGGGGACTCACCAGCAATTGATAGAGCAAAACGGCGTATACACTAAATTATGGGGTCATCAATCTGGCGGCTTTCTTGGGTTTGAGTAGAGAGTGGTTAAGTTAAAAATATGATTTCATTAACAGATGTAGAAATGCGTCGCGGGACAAAACTATTACTCAGCGATGCGGAACTGACCATTCATCCTGGTCAACATATTGGTATTATTGGCGCTAATGGCAGCGGTAAATCCAGTTTATTTAAGCTTCTCATCGGAGAGGTAATTCCCGATTCGGGTAATCTTGCTATTCCATCTCAGTGGCGTATTGCCCATATGGCTCAAGAACAGGCAACGTCTGAGCGCAATGTTCTGGACTTCGTGCTGGACGGTGACCCTGTCTTACGGAAAATTGAACATATGGTTGAACAGGCTCTGGCCAGTGGAGATGATAACAAATTAGCAGATGCCTATGAAAAATTGGACTCTATTAGTGGGTTTGATGCCCACTACCGTGCAGAGCAATTGCTCCATGGATTAGGTTTTCATCAGTCTGAAGTTAATAGGCCGGTGAATAGTTTTTCCGGTGGTTGGCGTATTCGTTTGAATTTAGCCCAATCTCTAATGAGTCCATCTGATTTACTATTGCTTGATGAGCCGACTAACCACCTTGATTTAGATGCTACCCTATGGCTTGAAAGCTGGCTAAAAGGCTATACAGGAACGCTGCTGATAATTTCCCATGATCGCGACTTCTTGGATAATGTTGTGTCGCGTATCGTGCATATCGAACATCAAAAATCGATCACCTATAAAGGTAATTACTCGGCTTTTGAACGAGTGAGAAGCGAGCGCCTAGCATTACAGCAAGCAAGTTATGAAAAGCAGCAAAAGCGTAAAAAAGATGTAGAGGCCTTTGTCGCTCGTTTTCGTTACAAAGCATCTAAAGCCAAACAGGCTCAGAGCCGCTTAAAAGAACTGCAACGTATGGGAGATATAGCTCCTGCTCATGTAGATTCGCCGTTCTACTTTAATTTTTCGTCGCCAAAAGAAGCCTACAGCGCCCTAGTCAATCTCAGTATGTCAACCCTTGGGCACAAAGGTAAAAAGGTTCTCAGTCATGTTAATCTTGACTTACAGCCCGGCACGCGTATTGGATTACTTGGTCCCAATGGGGCAGGTAAGTCGACTTTAATTAGCAGCCTTACCGGTGATTTGGAGTTAATTGAAGGTGTTCGTGTTTATGGAGACAATGTACGCATAGGCTATTTTGCCCAACACCAACTAGAGGTGTTAGATCTTCAGGCCAGTCCCTTACTTCATATACAAAGAATTAGCCCTACCGCCACTGATCAGGTAGTTAGAAACTTTCTCGGCGGTTTCGATTTTCATAATGATAAGGCCCTAGACCCTATTAAAGATTTCTCGGGAGGTGAAAAAGCCCGTTTAGCTTTAGCATTAATCGTCTGGCAAAAACCCAATCTATTACTGCTTGACGAACCGACAAACCATCTAGACATTGAAATGCGTCACGCTCTAACGATGGCGTTGCAGAATTATGAGGGTGCGCTATTAGTCATATCCCATGATCGTCACCTGTTACGCAACACCGTTGATGAATTTTATTTGGTTGCTGATGGGACAGTGAAGGAATTTGAAGGAGATCTAAAAGACTACCAAGTTTGGTTAAAAAACTTTGTTCGAAATACCGATGTCGAACCTGCGCCTGCGGCTGAGCCTACAGAAGATAAAAAAATAGCTCGCCAAAAAGCCGCCCAGAATCGAGAAAGAATGGCGCCCATCACCAAAAATATTCGTCAGCTTGAGACTCTGATGACTCAGTTACAAGCCAAGCTGGGTAGAATAGAGAATCAGTTAGCCGACGAGAATATATACAAAGAAGAGCAAAAATCTGGTCTTAACGACTGTCTCGCAGTCCAAATAGAGTTGAAACAAAGATTGTCTAACTGCGAGGAGCAATGGTTAGAGTATCAAGAGCAGTTAGAGCAGGAAAGCGGTGTATAGAAAACAATATGAAACAGCATAGAAAGCTGTGTTTAGATCGTTGGCCAGCGATAAAAAATAAAAAAGTGCCTGAAGAGGCAATCAATAGGTAGGTGTGATGTTTTTTAATAAATATAAAAAATTAATAACACAAGTTTTGGCTAAGAATAATTCGAAATCGACTCCAGAAAATACGAATAATATGAAGGTAGATCAATCGCCACCTCAAGCTGTCATTGGAGCCGGCGTAAAGATGCAGGGTCAGATTATAAGTCGTGAAAATATTATTGTTGACGGCTTGATCGAGGGCAGTATCACTGCGGAAGATAATCAGGTTTTAGTCAGTGATTCAGGTGCTGTAAAAGGTAACATTCATGCCAGCATAATTTTGGTAGAAGGGTCAGTTATTGGCGATATCAGTGCTAGCCAAAGTGTTGTTATTTCAGCGTCGGGAAATATGATAGGTAATATTGAATCTCCAAGGGTCACCCTGCAAGACGGCGCTAAGTTTAAAGGTAGTATCGAGATGGACCCTGGCCAGCCCAAGCAAGTTGAGTTGCTGTCTAGCGTCAAAGCACGTCGCCTTAATGCCCGATCGAGACAGGATGAACAAAAAGCGTCCTAACTATTAATTTTTCCTCAGTGTGTACCACTTCCAAGCGCAGCAGAGTAATCATAGGCGATGCCAGTTTTACAAAGTAATTTATTACCTACAGTCTTCAAGCGATTAGATCTTGAGACGCGTATCGTTGTGCTCGACATGGGCCCTGCAGCATCTTCCACCGTTAGTTTTTTCAATCATTTCAAGTGCCGACTCAGCTTTGTTGACATATACAGCGAACAGTTTATTACCTGCCCAGATTCGGATCTAAGCCAAGATGAGTTAGTGGCTCAGATGACTAAGTCGTTAAGCCTAGATGTAAATGTCAAAATTGATATCTGTTTATTTTGGGATCTTTTCAATTATCTTAATGACGCGATGATTAAGGCGCTGATAGAAGCCTTAGAACCACACATCAATCATTCAACGAGTGGTTATGTCATTGGCACACGAGATTCGCGCAATCAACTTCCTTTTTGTCGCTACGGTATTGTTGATAAAAATAACTTAACCGAAAATAATGCATCAGGCACTCAAGGTACTATTTACCCGCGCTCCCAGCGAGACCTTAATAGGTTAATCGACTACTTTGAAATAGACAGCGGTCGGTTGCTATCGGAAGGCCGGGCAGAATATTTATTGTTTGAAAACAGAGACTCTGATAAAAGTGACAAAAGTATTATTTAAACCAATCCTAATCTGAATTCATCCAAAGCTTGGTTAATAGGGTCTTTCTTGTGACTCTTTTAATCGCTAGACTGCACCATCTAAAAATAAGGAAAATCTATGAAACGAGCAATTATTGTTGGTGCTAGTTCAGGTATTGGCTATGAACTTGCCGTGCAGTTGGCCGCTTTAGGTTATCAATTAGGGTTGATGGCGCGCAGAGAAGAACGATTAAATGAGCTGAGTAATTTATTGCCAGGGGATCATTTTGTTCAAGTAACTGACCTTACCGACGCGGATAGCGCACGAGCGCAACTAGCTAGCTTAATTACACAGATGGGCGACGTAGAGTTGATCGTGGTTAATTCTGGTGTCGGCGCTTCTGAGAAGAAACTTGATTGGGCTGTTGAGAGCGAAATGATTGATGTCAATGTGCGTGGGTTTACAGCTATGTCGATGGACGCAATGAATTATTTTGTGCAGCGCGGTGGCGGCCACCTAGTGGGGGTTTCATCTCTAGCAGCACATTTTTCGGGTGGTTTAGCGCTTACTTATCATGCTAGCAAAGCCTTTGTTTCCAGTTATCTCCAAGGCATGCGGTCGCGAGCTGCCCGTTCTAGACTTCCCATTACTATCACTACGGTTGAGCCGGGCTTTATTGACACACCTATGCTAGAGACCAAGCCCGTGTGGACAGCGCCAGTTGAAAAGGCTGTGGCCCAAATGGTGAAGGCGATTATTAATAAAAAGGATCATGTGTACATAACCAAACGTTGGGTTGTGGTTGCGGGGATGTTTTATATTCTTCCTAGTTGGCTGATTCGTAAGTTTGTTTAAGTACTATTTAGTTAACAGACAATGTCAGATAGTCACATTTAATGGTTAGCCGCCGTAAAGCGCTGCTCATAGCGGCCGGGAAAGGCGCTGCTGATATGCTGCCATTGAGTTTGGCTGTGCTGCCTTGGGCTGTGCTTTTTGGCTCTCTAGCAGTGCAGCGTGGCTTCAGTTGGATCGAAGCACAAATGTTTAGTGCGGTTATTTATGGTGGTGCAGTTCAGATTGTCACCGTCGAGTTAATGGCAGACGATGCTCCGCTATTCACTATTTTGTTTAGTGCTTTAGTAATCAGCTCACGACATTTTTTATACGGTCTAACCCTGCGTGAAAAGCTTAAAATTAAACCACTTCGATGGCGACTGGGGCTTGGTTTTTTGTTAACAGACGAGCTATTTTCCCTGTCCGGTGATCGCCGTGCCTACAAAAATAGGTTTCGCCTATATTACGCTCTGGGCGCGGGAGGCAGTTTTTATCTGGCATGGAATATTTGGACTGCTCTGGGTATTTTTGCTGGCTCTAAGCTGCCAGATTTAACTGACCTGGGCCTCGATTTTGCTATAGCGGCAACCTTTATTGCTCTGGTGGTGCCTGAAATAAAAACGCTTCCAACTTTTGTTTGCGTTCTAGTATCAGCTTGCTGTTCTTTAGTTTTCTCTGTGTATGAATTCGACCTAGGATTGGTGAGCGCCGCTTTATTGGGTATGGTTGCCGGCTTTGTTACGCAAAAATTAAGGCTGAGAAAATGACCTTTGTTACGATATTACTTCTGGCTGCTATCACCTTTACCACCCGCTATTTATTTCTTGAGGGTAGGCTGCCAGTACGTCTTGGGCCCAACATAAAACAATTACTGAGCTATAGCGGTCCGGCGGTAATAAGCGCTATCTGCCTACCGATCATCTTTATTCACGACCAGCAACTTAACTGGACTATGTCAAATTCTTATCTCTGGGGTGGCGTTGTCGCGATAATTGCTGCTTATAGAACCCATAATGTCTATTGGACGGTAGGTATTGGCTTTTGTGGGTTTTTTTTGAGCAATATCTATTTTTAATTGTTATTGCGGTGATTTAGAACGCTCCAGTCACTAAAGTTAATGTGCTGAGGTGCTCTGCTTGTTAAACTTTCGTCCAAATTAACAAGAGCAAATATTATGATTCCAAGACAGTTATATGATTCTGACCACGAGATGTTCCGTGACTCGTTACGCAAGTTTCTTGAGACTGAAGCTATGCCGCACCACGAGCAGTGGGAAAAAGACGGTATGGTCAGTGACGAAATATGGCTAAAAGCCGGAGAACAAGGGTTTTTGTGCCCTATGGTGCCTGAGGAGTATGGAGGAGTAAGTACAGATTTTCGCTACAACTGTATCGTCAATGAAGAGATCGCTCGCTCTGGTTGCACCGGGCTGGGCTGGACATTACATAATGATATCTCGGTGCCCTACATCGTTCGTTATGGCAGTGATCATCAAAAACAGAAGTATTTACCGCGGTGTATTTCTGGTGAATTGATCACCGCGATCGCAATGACTGAGCCGGGCGCCGGTTCTGATATACAAGGGACTAAGACAACAGCTGTGCTTGATGGCGACCACTATATTTTGAATGGTTCTAAAACCTTTATTACTAATGGTCAGAAAGCAGGGTTAGTGATAGTGGTGGCAAAGACAGATATAACTGCAGGCTCCAAAGGAATTAGTTTGTTTTTGGTAGAAGCTGATTTTGCTGGATTTAGCAAAGGTAAGAACCTACAAAAGTTGGGTTTAAAAGCTCAGGACACCTCCGAGCTATTTTTTCAGGACGTGAAAGTACCTAAAGAGAACCTTCTTGGCGAAGAGGGGCGTGGCTTTATTTATCTGATGCAAGATTTACCTCAAGAGCGCCTGTCTCTTGCAGTCGGTGCGGTTGCAAATGCTCAGGCCATAATTGAAGCTACCGTCACCTACACTAAAGATCGTAAAGCGTTTGGTACATCCGTGGCGTCCTTTCAAAATACGCAATTTAAACTGGCTGAATTGGCTGCAGAGGTTACCAGTGCTGAAGTTTTTTCTGATCGCTGCACCGAACTCTTATTAGAAGGTAAACTAGATACGGTAACTGCCGCTAAGCTGAAATTACTGACGACTGATCTGCAATGTAAAGTAGCCGACGAATGTCTTCAGCTTCATGGTGGCTGGGGTTATATGTGGGAATATCCAGTCTGTCGTGCCTTTGCTGACTCTCGGGTACAACGAATCTATGGTGGTACTAATGAGATCATGAAGCTGATTATTTCACGAGACTTAATGAAGTAACCAAGTAGCAAGATTAGTCTTTGTAGGTTGGATCAATCTTATCAATAATGCGCACTAAAGCTTTAAACTCCAACTCTCCGGCTGGGCCGCCCACAGACTGCATAGACATGAGTTGTTCGGCTTTAGCTATGATGTCATCCCCTACTGGGATAAGAGCCTTGCCAGAAGCATCACTTGCCACTTGAACTTCACATGAACGTTGAAGTGCCCACATGTTATGAAATGCCTCGGCAATTGATCTGCCGCAGGTTAGCAAGCCGTGGTTGCGCAGTATCAACATGCTTTTGTCGCCCAGATTAGCAATCAACCTGGGCTTTTCATCGTCCATGACGGTAATACCTTCAAAGTCATGGTACGCCACTTGATTGTGTAACAGCGCAGAGTAAAAATTGTCATTGCGCAGTCCTTCTTGAGAGCAAGCTACGGCCATACCAGCGTCCGTATGCGTGTGAGTAATACACTTAACGTCGTGCCTTACGCCGTGAATAGCGGTGTGAATAATTATTCCTGCAGGGTTTACTGCGTAGTCTGTGTCTTCAACTATATTGCCTTGAATATCGACCTTAACCAGATTAGAGGCTTTGACTTCGCTATAGTGAAGTCCGTAGGGATTGATCAAAAAATGCTCTTTGTCGCCAGGTAGTTTAACCGTAATGTGGTTGTAAATAAGTTCGGTCCAACCCATGTAATCGAAAATTCGGTAGCAAGCTGCAAGTTCTACGCGAAGTTGTTGTTCTGTTTTGTCCATTTAGTTTGCCCTCTTTACGAATTCTGTGAGTATTACAATTTGTGTGCCGTTAACTCGGCCTTCAAGTTGTTTTGGGTTGTCTGGCACCAAAGAAATGTTGCGGACTGCGGTGCCACGTTTGGCGATAAAGCTCGTTCCTTTTACGGTTAAATCTTTTATTAATGTCACTGTATCACCTGCCACAAGGAAAGCACCATTACTGTCTTTATGCTCGATCGCGGGTTCATCAGAGTCACCGCTCACCAACGTTGCCCAAGTCATAACCTCATCTTCCATATACATCATATCAAGTAGGTCTTGTGGCCAACCTTCCTCTCTAAGCCGACTGAGCATACGCCAGACCACAACCTGAACTGCAGGCACCTGGTTCCACATGCTATCGTTTAAACAACGCCAGTGGCTTACTTCAATTTTATCGTGGTCTGTCAGTTGACCATTGCAGACATGGCAGACCACAATATTATGGCCTGGAGACTCGTCATTGTATGGTGCGACCGGGTAACTGCTCAACAGTTCTGGGGCTGAGCAAAGTTCACACTTTGAATCGCTGCGGGTCTCTAGTTCGGGGTTTATGGCCATAAGAAGGAGACTTCTATTGTGAGTTTGGTAGCTTATTATAACCATCGATACTGATATGCGGTCTAGTCAATACCTCTGAGTCAGCAATTTATTAGAGCCTCTGCTGCTGCCCAGCCAGATAAAACAGCACCTTCGACTCGCGGACCAGCAAAGGCATCCCCTGCAAATATCAGGGGAGGCAGGGAGGTGTGTTCACTGGCTAACATGCAGCTGTGCGCGTCCATGACGAGTGGTTTGCTGTAACGCCAGCCGTGTGTTTGAAATTCAAGCACATTGGCACCTACATAGGGTTTGGCCGCGGCAATCAGCTTTTCAGCAACCAGGTTGCGATCATCATCAAAGTACTTGGCGCTAAAGGCACCACTACCATGAATAGTAATGGCGGGAAGGATAGAGATGCCTTTCTGTTGATTATCGCTGATCCACGCGATGGGACCATCTTCGAGCATGAGAGCACCGGGCGATGGAAGGTTACTCGGGCTATCTAGAATTGCCATCACCGCGATACAGCTTTCATAAACAATCCGATTTAGACGAGCACACTTGTCGTCGGGCAGTTGAGTATTTCCCGTTGCGAGTAATTCGATAGTCTGGGGCGCTGGAGAGGTAATAATCATAGAGCCAGAAGAAACAGTGGCGCCATTATCAAGTGTTGCTATCCAGCCGTTATCTGCGTGGGCAATTGCGGTAACCGCAGTGGTTCTAAGAATATCTATGTCCTGCGCCATATATTTGGCAATGGCAGTCATTGTGGGGACACCCCTATATCTAACGTGACTGTTGGGTTGTCCAGGAACACTGGAGTACCATGGTTCGGCCACACCAGCATCAACCCACTGGTTGACCTGTTCAACAAACCGCGGCTGACGGGTGGTCATAAATTGGGCACCATGATCAAAGGTAGCACCACCTATACGACGACTGGCTAAGCGGCCGCCTAGACCACGACCTTTATCGACCACTAGTACTTTAAAACCTGCTCGCTGTAAGTCATTAGCGGCACTTAAACCTGCAAGGCCGGCACCAATAATTAAAATATCTGGATTGTACGTAGGTGGAGTCATAGGTTGTGTCTTATGGTAATTTCTTGGATGAATCTGTTTTGCAGCGCACTGAACAGAATTGTACCTCGCCCCAACAGCGCGCCCATTTCTTGCGCCAAGTAAACTGACGCTCGCAAGCTAAGCAAATTTTAGTCGGTAGATCAGCTTTTTTACGCATAGCAGGCATAAGTAGATTTAGGCCGCGGTCAAGATCGAGCCGGCCAGAGTAATACGATGCATAAGCCTTGCGTGACCCTGATAGTCATTATTGGCTTGGTGCCAGGTGCATCGATTATCCCAAAAGGTGACTGACCCCGGCAACCAGTTAAAGCTGCAGGTAAACTGAGGCTGGATGACATGAGCATAGAGTTCGTCTAGCAAGGCGCGGCTTTCAGTAAAGTCCCAGCCTTCAATCTGAATAGTGTGACCAGGGTTCACATAAAGTATCTTGCGGCCGCTTTCTGGGTGAATAATCACCACTGGGTGGGTCGCATCGCCAACACGATCCATACCACCAAGATGTTCAGAGAGGTCAGTCAGGCGATATAGGCCATTTTCACCATAGAGATGAGTATTTGAATGCACAGCGCGTAAGTTTTCGATACGTTTTTTAAGTTCTGCAGGCAGAGCATCATAGGCCGCTGCAAGATTAGCAAACTGAGTATCGCCGCCTATCTCTGGTACGGTGCGGGCAACTAAAATAGACCCCATCGCAGGAATATCATCGTAGGAATGGTCTGTATGCCAGCCACCACCAATATTGGTTTGTTGGGTTTTCTCTTTGCGCACTTCGGCTATTTGAGGAAAATCATCAGTTGTTTTAAAGAACTTGTTGATAACGATACTGCCAAAACGATTAGCAAATTCCAGATGTTGGTCTGGGGTTAATGCTTGATCACGAAAGAAAAGCAGGCCGTAATTTGCAAAACTTTCTCGTAGTTCAAGTAACTCATGATTACTCATAGTTGCTAACTGCAGGTCACTTACAACGGCACCGCAATTTTCAGAAAACGCAGTAACGTTCATAGATATACACTTTTTTGGCTATAAAAGTTCATTGAGTTTTTGCGATAATATTTGGTTAACCTGCTGCGGATTAGCTTGGCCTTTCGAGGCTTTCATTATCTGCCCCATAAAGCCGCCGAGTTTCTTCTTGCGCTTATTTTCATCGCTAGCGATGAAGTCTTCAACCATGGCTGGGTTTGCTTCTAAAACATCAGCAACGATTTTCGCAAGAGCACCGCTGTCAGACACCTGTTGTAGACCTTTGGCTTCGATAATCTCATCGGCATTACCTTCGCCTTGCCACATAGCTTCGAAAACCTGCTTGGCCATTTTCCCAGAAATGCTATTGTCGGCAATGCGCACGATCATTCCAGCAAGTAGCTCCGCGGAAACGGGACTATCAGTAATATTCAAACCTGCATTGTTAAGAGCAGCGCTCAACTCTCCCATTGTCCAGTTGGCGGCAATTTTTGGATTTCCAGAATTGGCGGCTACAATTTCGAAAAAATGTGCTGTACTGGCGTCACTGCTAAGAACACCCGCATCGTAATTGGATAGAATATACTGCTCCATAAACCGTGTTTGCCGAGCATCAGGCAGTTCTGGGAGTGCGCGTCGCAATTTTTCGATAGTTTCGTCACTCACAATTACCGGTAAAAGGTCTGGGCAGGGAAAATAGCGATAATCATTGGCTTCTTCTTTACTGCGCATGGCTTTGGCAACCTTGGTGTCTCCATTATATAAGCGCGTTTCTTGCCTTACAGTTCCACCATCTTCAATCAGATCAATTTGTCGCTCTACCTCTTTTTCGATGGCTTCTTCCATGAACTTATACGAGTTGAGATTCTTCGTTTCGGTTCTCGTGCCCAGCTCGGTGGTACCCATCGGACGTACAGAGACATTGACGTCAAAACGCATGCTGCCTTGAGACATTTCGCCGTCACAGATGCCAATTGACGTCACGATGCTATGTAGTTTTTTAGCGAAGGCGACGGCCTCCTCAATGCTGCGCATATCGGGTTCAGAGACTATTTCAATTAATGGGGTTCCGGCGCGGTTGAGGTCAACGCCGGATGATCCATAAGGTAAGTTACCTTCATGGACTGATTTTCCAGCATCTTCTTCAAGATGAGCATGGTGGATGCGGATAGATTTAGTGCTTCCGTCACCCAATTGAATAGCTACCTCACCTCGCCCAACGATGGGTTTCTCTAGTTGGGTGGTTTGGTAACCCTTGGGTAGGTCGGGATAAAAATAGTTTTTTCTCTCAAATACAGAAACTTTTCCAATTTCAGCATCGATAGCCAATCCGAACATTATCGCGTAGTGCACCGCTTGTTCATTTAGCACTGGCAGGGTGCCTGGCATTGCTAAGTCAATGGCGCAGGCTTGAGTGTTGGGCTCGGCGCCAAAACTGGTACTTGCAGCAGAAAATATTTTCGTTTTAGTGGCTAGTTGCACATGCACTTCAAGGCCGATGACAGTTTCCCAATTCATGAGATTCCCTTCGGCATCTGTGTATGCCAGTCGGTCACTTGCTGAAATTGATGAGCAACATTTAGCATCCGCGCTTCGTCAAAGTAGTTGCCGATGATCTGTAAACCCACTGGTTTGCCTTCAACCATTCCACAGGGCACTGACATACCTGGCAAGCCAGCTAAGTTGGTTGCAATGGTATAAATATCTTCAAGATACATTGCCACAGGGTCATCGCCTTTTGAGCCAAACTTAAACGCTGGCGAGGGACAGGTGGGCCCGAGAATAAGGTCGACTTTGGCAAATGCTTCCACAAAGTCCTGTTCGATCAGTTGACGCACCTGTTGTGCCTTACCATAGTACGCATCGTAGTAACCGGCAGACAGGCAATAAGTGCCAATCAATATGCGCCGCTGAACTTCTTCACCAAAACCTTCAGAGCGCGTGCGGCAATACATATCTTGTAAATCTTTTGGATTCTCGCAACGGTAGCCATATTTCACACCATCAAAGCGCGATAAGTTCGCCGATGCCTCGGCCGGAGCGATGACATAATATGCTGGAACAGAGAGGTTAGAATTGGGAAGGCTTATCTCAACCAATTCAGCGCCTTGAGCTTCCAGATCGGCCAAGGCTGTCCTTACGGCTGCCTCAGTTCCTGAGTGTAAGCCCTCTGAAAAGTATTCTTTAGGAACACCAATGCGCAAGCCTTTTACTGACTTATTTAATGAGGCGCTGTAGTCCGGAATTTCGCAGTCAACGCAGGTGGAGTCCTTGTCATCAAAACTAGCCATGCAGTTTAAAAGTAATGCGCAGTCTTCTGCGGTGCGAGCCATAGGGCCTGCCTGATCTAAGCTTGAAGCAAAGGCAATCATGCCCCAGCGGGATACTCGGCCATAGGTTGGTTTTAACCCGCTAATACCGCATAGAGCGGCAGGTTGACGAATAGATCCGCCGGTATCTGTTGCTGTTGCTCCGGGTGCTAGTCTTCCCGCAACCGCTGCTGCTGAACCTCCTGACGAACCTCCGGGTACGCAGTCTGTGGCCCAAGGATTTTTGACTGGCCCATAAAAACTAGTTTCATTGGAAGAGCCCATAGCAAACTCGTCCATATTGGTTTTTCCTAACATCACCACGCCGGCCTGTTCGAAATTTTCCACAACAGTCGCGTTATAAGGGGGTATAAAGTTGTCTAGCATTTTAGAGCCGCAACTAGTTCGGACACCCTTAGTGCAAAAAATATCTTTGTGTAGCAAGGGTACACCGCATAACGGGGGTGCAGATCCTGCCGCTAGTCTTTGGTCTGCTAAATGCGCTGCTTGCAGAGCCTGATCTGCGGTAACAGTAATTACGGCATTATATTGGTCATTAAATTGGCTGATACGAGACAAAAAATGTTGAGTTAATTCAACACTTGAGAATTTCTTGCTTTGAAGCCCTTTGACCAACTCGGCGATAGTGTAATTGTGCATTAGTGACTCATTTAATCGATCATTTTAGGGACGATGAACAGCCCATTGTCCGTCGCCGGGGCTATCGCTTGGAATTCATCTCGGTGATTACTCTCAGTGATATCGTCTGCGCGCAGTCGCTGCGATACTTGAAATGGTCGGGATATTCCCTGCACAGAATCAGTATTAGCAGTTTGCAGTTGATCAACTAAATCCAATACGCTACTCAACCGTTCAGTGACATCAGTGATGGTTTTTTCGTCGATTGAAATGCGAGATAAAGTCGCTAGTTTTTCAATTTCGTGTCGTTCGATGATCATTTTTTTGCCTGCGAATTACAATTGTTTAGTTTGACTTTTTTTACCTAGCCAATACTCTACTAGCTAGGTGCGATAAGTTACCATAAATGGTCATATTAGGTTAAGCCGTTCACCCCATAAAAGCTTTATTTTATCAGCATCTACGTAAAATTAAGTAAATTAAGTATAGTTATAGGAAGTTTGGCTCAAGATCAGCTAAACTCACTTATCAGATATTACGTTTGGCAGTTTTTTTAATGCTGTTTAATAACGAAAAACAACAAGTTTTCTGCAAAGCCCATTGCAGTAAAAGTAACTGAGGAAGTCCTCTAAATGTTAAAAAAAATTCGTGGCCTATTTTCCAGCGACCTGTCAATTGATCTTGGCACCGCAAATACGTTAATTTATGTCCGTGACAAAGGTATTGTTCTGAATGAGCCGTCAGTAGTGGCAATTCGTCAGCATCTTGGGCAAAAGGTTGTTGAAGCTGTTGGCGTTGATGCCAAACGTATGTTGGGTAGAACACCAGGAAATATTACCGCGATTCGTCCACTAAAAGATGGCGTCATTGCAGATTTTCAAGTGACAGAGAAAATGTTGCAGCATTTCATTAAAAAAGTGCACATCAAAAGTTTTATACCGCCTAGTCCAAGAGTTCTTATCTGCGTGCCCTGCATGGCCACAGAGGTTGAAACTCGAGCGATTAAAGAGTCGGCTTATAGTGCGGGTGCTCGAGAGGTCTTTTTGATCGAAGAGCCTATGGCTGCTGCTATTGGTGCAGGACTGCCTGTTGATGAGGCGATTGGTTCTATGGTCGTAGATATCGGTGGTGGTACGACTGAAATCGCTATTCTCTCGCTGAGCGGTGTTGTATTTGCTGATTCTGTTCGCATCGGCGGCGACCGTTTTGATGAAGCGATTGTTAACTTTGTGCGTCGCGAGTACGGCAGTGTTATCGGTGATACCACTGCAGAGCGAATTAAGATGGAAATAGGCGGCGCTTATTTGGCTAAAGAAGTTCGAGAGATTGAGGTCCGAGGCCGCAATCTTGCTGAAGGGGTTCCTAAACGATTTACGCTCACTAGTGATGAGATTTTAGGGGCCTTGCAAGAGCCTCTAGTGGGTATTGTTCAGGCTGTAAAACGAGTGCTTGAGCAGTCTCCTCCTGAGCTTGCTTCTGATATTGCGGAAGCCGGTATTGTCTTGACTGGTGGTGGTGCTTTATTAAAAGATCTTGATCGTCTGTTGAGCCACGAAACTGGCCTTCCAGTTATATTAGCCGAAGAACCACTGACTTGCGTTGCGCGGGGTGGTGGAGAGTTTTTAGATATGATGGACAACAAGAGACTAGATCATTTAACTCTTTAGGCTGATCAGTCGGCAATTAGCTTTATGGGTCATTGAAGTACCGGGAGTAGAACAATTAACAAGGTGTTCGTTAGGTCATCCTCCACCATTCGTAAAGTGGTTGTTTTCTTTTTAATCGCGTTTAGCATGATGACGATCCACTATTACACCAACTGGTTTAGCTCGATCGAAAAGTTTGCTGACCGATCGATTCGACCAGTCTACTGGGTCGCTAATATTCCTTCGCGTATTGGAGAGTGGGTAGATTTAAGTTCAACTGATCGGTCTGTTATCGAAAAAGAAAACCTCCGTTTAAAACAAGAAAGCCTTATTCATCGTGGTCAGTTACAGCGAATGGCTGAGTTAGCTGCAGAAAATCTGCGCCTACGCCTTTTACTCAATGCCACCGAGTTGCTAACCGATAGTATTTTGGTGACAGAGGTTATTGGTGTTTCACCTAGCCCGAAAAGCCATACTTTGACCATTGATAGGGGCCTTCAAGACGGTGTCTATGTTGGGCAACCAATCTTAGATGCTGAGGGGTTAATGGGCCAAATTACATCGGTTTTTGAAAACCATAGTGTCGCGTTACTGATTACTGACATCACACACGCAATTCCTGTGCAGGTTTTACGAAACGGTATGCGATCTATTGCTGAGGGTACTTCAGACTACAATAATATGCAGTTACGGTTCTTATCGCCGACTGCAGATATACGTGAAGGGGACGAACTTGTTAGTTCAGGTTTGGGGGGGCGCTTTCCTCCGGGTTATCCTGTCGGTTCTATTCTGAGTGTTGAAAAAAACTCGGGTGAAAAGTTTATTGAAGTCAATGTGCGGCCAGCGGCAGAGATTGATCGAAGCAAATATCTTTTGTTGGTTTTCACCTCGCAAGATGGTAGCAGAAATGGAAGTTCTCAGTGACGTCTATGCGTTACTCCTTAACCGTTATTTTTTCGTTGATGTTAGCCTTGGTATTACAGTTAATTCCCGTTTCCGCCGATTGGTTATCGTGGAAACCTAATTTTTTACTTCTAATAGTTATTGGCTGGGTTATTTTTCAGCCTAACCAGTGGGGTATTGGGTTTGCCGCATCTGTTGGTTTTCTGGCTGATTTGGTATTTAGATCGCCTCTAGGGCTTCACGTATTCCTTTTTGTTTTTATCAGTGCTGTGCCTTATTTGCTCAGCGGCTGGTTACTTTATTTCAATTTCATTCATCGTTGTGTTTTTGTATTTATTCTCATTATATTTTCCGAACTGCTACGTAACTTTATGTACTCGGTTTGGGGGGTGCCCGTTGATTATGGAGAGGCCCCCTTGGGTGCGATTAGCTCGGCCGTAATGTGGCCTGTAATCGATAAGTTTTTGGTCAAGGTACATAAAAGGCGTCATTAGCGCCTAAAGATAAGTCTAGTATCATATTTTTTTAACCGAAGTTAACTTAGGGGTTCTGCATGCCGTCGGAATGGAGAAAGAAACATGAAGATTTTGACCTTATATTGGCTTCAGCATCTCCAAGACGAGTCGATATTCTAAATCAGATTGGGGTTCGATTTAGCGTTGCACCTGCAGATATTGATGAGAGACAGATTGCCAATGAATTGCCGACTGATTTTGTTTGCCGATTGGCATGCCAGAAGGCAGAGACTGGATATGAGTCTCAAATGGGAAGCCAGCCTGTGCTGGGTGCTGATACGATCGTTGTATGCGATAAAAAAATATTTGGTAAACCGACAGATTATGCCGATTCAAGACAGATGCTCAGCCAGCTCTCCGGGCGGACTCACAAGGTAATCTCCGCAGTCGCTATCAATAATGGTGCTGAGACTGCTGTATTAATGTCGCAAACTTTGGTGATATTCCGCACTATATTAGACCAAGAGTGCCTCAATTACTGGAGCACAGGCGAACCAGATGGAAAGGCAGGTAGTTACGCTATACAAGGTTTTGGATCAATTTTCGTAGAATCTATCGAAGGCAGTTATAGTGGCGTTGTTGGGCTACCTATTGCTGAGACCAGTAGTCTACTCCGCCGCTTTGAAATTCCCATCTGGCAGACACTGCCAGCATAAAAATACTATCAGTTAAAAGTGAATAAAGAATGGGCAATGAAATTTTGATCACAGTTGCGCCGGGAGAAACCCGTGCAGCCTTGTTGCATAGTGGCGTTGTTCAGGAAGTTCACCTTGAGCGACCTCGGAATATTAGTTTGGTTGGTAATATATATATGGGTAAGGTTGTCCGTATACTTCCTGCGCTTGAGGCAGCATTTGTTGATATTGGTATCGAGCGAAACGGATTTTTGCATCTCAGTGATGTCGCAAACCAAGCCTCCAAGAGGGGGAAGAACGAAAATCCTAAAGCTACTGATATTCGTCATGTCCTACATGAGGGTCAGTTAGTTATGGTTCAAGTGATAAAAAACCCTATAAATGATAAAGGCGCTAGATTAACAGCAGAGATTTCTGTGGTGTCTAGGTATTTTGCTTATTTGCCCGCAGGTAGAGGTAATAAGGTGTCTCATCGCATAAGAAAGCGTGATGAGCGGCAGCGACTGCAAGATAACCTAGAGCTAATGCTGTCTACGCATGAGGGTGAAGGCGCAGTCGGGTCGACTCAGCAAATGTCAACTGGAGGCTATATTGTTCGCACTGCGGCAGAGGGCGTTGCGCTTAAATATCTACAATCTGATCTAAGCTTTCTACAAAACTGTTGGAAGGCTGTGCAATCGGAGAAGGCCACTATAAAGAAGCCCGGCCGAGTGTTTCAGGAGATGGCTCTGCAGCTACGAGTCATGCGAGATTTAGTCGACGATAAAACCACTAGTATATTAGTCGACTGCGCTGAAGTTTTTGAGCAGCTTAAAAAAATAATGGATAGGTATCATCAGAGTATTGCTAATCTGGTAGTTCATTACGACGGTGAAAAGCCGTTATTTCAGCATTATAATGTCGATGAGGAGGTCACTAAAGCTCTTCAGCGGAGAGTTAATCTTGATTCTGGTGGCTCTGTCGTTTTTGATCAGACTGAGGCGATGACAACTGTTGACGTCAATACTGGGGGCGATATTGGTCATCGCGATTTAGAAAAAGCGGTGTTTAACACGAATATGCAGGCTAGTAAGGTTATCGCAAGGCAAATAAGGCTGCGTAATGTAGGTGGGATCATTGTTATTGATTTTATTGATATGGATAATGATAGCCACCGCCAAAAGGTATTAGCCAGCCTTAAAAAAGCTTTGCTGGCGGATACAGTAGCCACGTTTATTTCTGACTTTACTGAGCTAGGCCTGGTAGAAGTTAATAGAAAGCGCACCAACAAAAGCCTAAGAGAGTTATTGAGTGATAGTTGTCCTACCTGTGAAGGCGTGGGATCAATTAAATCGTTGAGTACTATTAGTTGTGAGATCTGGAGAGAGATTTCTCGCACTGCAAGCGCCTATGATTGCCAGAACATCAGAATTCAAGCAAGTCCCGAAGTGACTGGATATTTGGCAACCGAAGAAAGGTCGGTCCTGACCGAGATCGAAAAGTCGATTGGCTGTACAATTCAACTTCGTGACGATGAACTATATTCTCGTGAACAGTTTGACATTATCCCGGTTTGAGACCGCAGAATGGTAACTAAAGTAACAAATACAATTACATCAATTGGGCGATGGTTTGTTTGGACCGCTGCTTTGCTGATTGTTGGAACCTTTATTTTGGTATTGCTGGGCAGGCAAACGATCAATGCGATTGATGGATTAAGACCCTCTATTGTCAATTTTCTTAATCAAAGCACCGGTATGCAAGTTAACCTTGGCGAGTTGCGGGGCGAATGGCCGAGATTGTTGCCGATCATTGAGATTGAGAATCTTGACATTATGGATGCTGATCAGATGACAGCGATCGCGGTGCGCCAAGTCAGAGCCGAGCTGGATCTTTTTCAAACTATTAGGCATGGAAATGCTATTTGGCATGAATTAGTGGCTGACAATTTAATTATTAAGTTAGTCGAAGATGGGTCAGGTCGCTGGAGTTTGAAGGGTATTCCTCCCGGTGATGAAACCGACCTGAGAGTACTTCTAGAGCCACTTATTTATAGTCGCTTTATCCACTTAGAAAGGATTCAAATAGAGTTTGAGTTTTTTTCTGGAAAATCAATTAAAGTCCATGGAAGCTCAGTAAAACTTGAAAATGATAGAGATTTTCATCGTAGTGAGATGACGGTCTATCAATCTAATCAAGATGCCCCTTCCTATGTTGTTCTAGAAGGACAGGGTGATCCATTGGATCTTAAATCCTTTAGTGCAGAGGCTTATCTGCAGTTGCGAAATCTCTCTGTTCCACAGCCATTGATGGAATTGGGTAAATCGTTAATGCCAGAATTACTGGCTGATATTTCACACTTTACCGCCGATGCCAGTGGTGAACTATGGTTTGATATTCATCAAGGTGGTGGGGTTGATTTTGAGGGTTCTGTATCTGTTACTGAAGTGCCCCTTGATTGGGTCGCGGATGTGCCAGCTGTCAGAGATATAACCACTGAGATAACAGGCTGGTATACACCTGAGTTAGATTGGGGGGTGCGTCTACAGGGGCTTAATTTCGAGTGGTCTGATACTAAAATCGAACCTTTAGATCTTGTTTTTAATCAACGCCTCGGTGCGCAACGGCAAGATTTTGATGTGTCAATTAGTCACTTAAATTTAACAATTTTATCTGACTTGCTCAAACAGGCAGATGTTTTAAATGATCAGATACTCCAGACCATAGATGTATTGAGCCCGCGCGGACAATTAAACGTCCTCACTTTTGGTCAAAAGCAGTCAGGCTACTATGCGTCGGCTAATTTAACTAATATCGATCTCTCACCTTATAAAGGCGTTCCTGGAATAAAAGGGTTAACTGGTTATCTCGAAATTAAAGATAATGAGGGGCTATTTCACCTGAATGACAGTGATGGATTTGATGTACTTTTCCCTACTGTCTACAAAGATTATATTAAGGTTCTTGATGCACAGGGCACTGTGTATTTAGAGGTTAATTCCCAGAACCGATCTCTCAGTGTCTATAGCTCCGTTATGGAGACCAAGGTTGAAGCTGGCCTCGCTAATATAATTTTCTCAGTAGAGCAAAATAGAGCCGTTAAGGGAACCAAACCAGAGGTCAACCTCATTATTGGAGGTCAAAATATTGATGCAACATACAAAGATCAATTTCTACCTTACAAAATGCCAAAAAGCCTTTCGAATTGGCTGAAAACGTCAATTGCAAAGGCCGACATAAATCAATTCGGCATGGTTTATCGCTCAGGAGCAATACTTAACAACAAGCCCGTTCGGACCACGCAGTTGCTTATAGAGGCAGAAAATGCCGATATTAATTTTGATCCTCGGTGGCTTGGGTTGAGTGATGTTAGCGCAACATTTTTAATTGATGACAGCTATATTGACGGAGTTGTCGGCTCAGCAACCATGGGGGGCGCTAAGATCGACAAGGTCAATGTGGCTTATGGAGTTCATCCTAAGGGGCATTCACAATCAAACATCCTCTTTTTGGATGGCAGTCTAAAATCCGATGTGTCACAAGCAATTAATATTATTGCTAAGTCTCCGTTCTATAAGAATATTGGACCTTTGGCTGATTGGAAATATAGTGGCGAAGCAACGATCCAGTTGGCTCTTGAGGTTCCTTTAGTGAAACCGACCGGTAACGCGTCTAAAGGGGGTTATCGAGTTGATAGCGAACTAACGGACGCTAGTTTATTGATTACTAACACATCAATTAATCTAACTAATATGGCTGGAGGCATCCATTTTTCGGCCGAAAAAGGCCTCCACTCAGATGATATTAATGGCCAGTTATGGGGGCAACCATTTAAGGCGCGTATGTTCAGGCATGGTGATGAGCAAAAGATAGCGCTTAGCACCGCGGTGGAGCCAGCAAGTCTGAGTCAGTTGGTGGACTTTCCTTGGAGCAGGGTTGTAAAAGGCACTATACCAATAGAAGGGTTATTAACTATTAATCCAGAGAGCTCTGTCCAACAAGATAAGCCTACCCAAGCCACTCAACCGAATAAAAGTGCCGTTACTTTATACTTAACCAGTCAGCTAAAAGAAAATGAAATTCATTTGCCAGCGCCCTTAGGTAAGTCCGCTGGGGACAATAATGATCTCGCGGTGAAACTTCATTTTGACACGGGTTTAACGAGGCTTGAAGGTACCTTGGGGCAAAATCTAGTTACAGATCTGCGTTTTAGCCAACAAGGGTTATCAAGAGGCCTAGTAAGTTTCGATCGCACGGTGTCACTTCCTGCAAACAACGAAGTGGTAATAGCTGCTCATTTGCCGACCACCGAGATTGATTTGTGGACACCGGTTGTAGCCTTGTTTGGTGAGCGGTCAGCTTCAAAAAAATCTATCTGGATTCCAGTTTTTGATTTTACATTTGATCATCTTGAGCTGGCATCCATCGAACTAAAAGATCTGGCAACGGTGGTTAGGTTGTCTGATAAAGCGACTAATATCGAATTTTCCAGTCATCTTGCCGATGGACATCTATCTCTACCAACTGACGCAAAAATGGCTCCCAAGCTGAATTTGGTCCGCTTAGACATAGGTGCTGATTTACTTGATGAAAAAATAGGCAAGCAGCGACTCGATCCTAGGAATTTTTTAGCGGTTGATCTTTCGGTCGAAAATTTATTTATTGGTGAGGAGCTCTGGGGTTCTCTGGCGTTTCAGTTACGGCCTGACGACTTAGGAGCTGCTTTTAAGCAGATTAAAGGTAATTTTCTTGGGCTACAGCCTGGCATGGTTGAGGATAAGGAATCGACTGAGTTTTTCTGGGGATTTGACGGCGTTACCTATACTAGCAGACTGTCTGGGCCCGTCGCAGTTGGCAATATATATGACGTTTTTAGTGGGTTTAAAGTTGCCCCTGTGGCTGATAGTGAGTCGGGAAAGTTTGTCTTCGACCTCGCTTGGCAAGATCAGCCGTGGGAAATTAATAAGGAAAATATTACTGGAAACTTTCAGATCGAGCTAAATAATGGCAGCTTTTATAGGTCCCCTGGAGGCGCTGGCGCCGCTTTGAAGTTGGTCAGCTTGTTTAACTTTGCGAATTGGTTGAAGAGGCTTCAATTGGACTTTTCTGACGTGGTTGGTCAAAACTTACCGTATAACAATCTACAGGGTGCTATTCATTTTGATCAAGGCAGCGCTAGTTTGCTGGACCCATTAAAAATGAAAATGCCTTCTGGCCGAATGAGTATGGCAGGAAAATTTAATTTGGTTGATGAAACGGCAGAAGCTAAATTAGTTGCGACCCTTCCCGTAGCAACCAATTTACCTTGGGTGGTTGCATTGCTTGGCGGTGTTCCTGCAGCTGCGGGTGTTTATATAACGAGTAAGATTGTTCGTAAGCAGGTGGATCGTTTGTCGAGTATTAGTTACGAATTAAATGGTCCGTGGGATGACATTGATATTTCTGTGGATGAGATATTTGCTAGTGAATTAGAGAGTCAACCGCTGCCTGAGACGCAAGTTAATGACCAGTAGTCAAAAATCCTATCGCACAGAAGATACGTTTACTGCGGCCGCAATTCAATTAATGCCTGCGGACTCAGTTGCCAAGAATCTAGAAAATGCCAAATCTTTGCTAAGAGAAGCAGCTAGCCGGGGCGCTGATATTGCCGTCCTTCCTGAAAACTTTGCCTATTACGGACAGTCAAACACTAGTGCTCTGATAAAGGATGAGGTCGATGAGCTGGGTTTGGCAGGTAAATTTCTGCGGGCACAGGCTCAAGAGTTAGAGATCTGGATTGTTGGAGGGACTATCCCTGTTCTGGGCTGTGTTGAACCGGCCGATATAAATAGGCCTTATGCGCGTTCTTATTTAGTTAACCCTAAAGGTGAAAGGGAAGCTTATTACGATAAAATTCATCTCTTCGATGCTGATATATCATCGTCTCAGGACGAGCATAGACAATATAGAGAATCGAATCATTACTCGGCGGGCAATAGTGTCTGCGCAGTGCCTACTAGTTTTGCAAATATAGGCTTAACTGTTTGTTATGATCTTAGATTCCCTGAGTTATATCGGAATTTGGCGGATCAGGGCGCTGAAATTATTACAGTTCCCTCAGCTTTTACAGCAAATACTGGAGAAGCTCATTGGGAGATTTTGTTGCGGGCCCGGGCTATTGAGAATCAGCTGTTTATTGTTGGGGCTAATTTAGTAGATCGTGATCATCCGAAACGTGGGCTTTGGGGTGGAAGTGCAATTATTGATCCCTGGGGAACAATCCTTGATTCAGTAACAGGTAATCAGCCAGGTATTGCAATTGCTGATATTAATGTTGAGTTAATTCGTCAGCAACGCCGTAATATACCAGTCCGGCAACATCGTAAATTATAGCTGTCTGTTACAGACACTATTCTGACAAAGATCGGATATAAGCGAAAATCTTACGGCTCGCCACCGGCGATTTTTCAAATTCTAATTCTCGATTGGCCTGCCGTTGAAGATTTCGAAGTTTTTGCCGATCAGCCTCTGGATAGCACTCTAAAAATTCATCGATGCCTGCTTGCCCCTCACTGATTAATCGGTCTCGCCAGTCTTCTAATGACTTAAAATGTTGACGATACGTTTGAGACTGATGATCCATCTTGTCTAGGGTGATTTGAATATCATCAATATCAGAAATTCTCATCAGCTTGCCAATATATTGTAAATGTCGACGTTTGGCCTCGCGACTCTTTAGTCTGCGTGCTTCATAAATCGCTTCTTTAAGCGGCTCAGGAAGCGTAAATTTCTGTAATTTACCGTCGGGCATTTCCACTAATTGCTTGCCCATTTCCTGAAGAGCATGACTGTCTCTCTTGAGCTGCGACTTACTTGGCCCGTCATAGCCATTGTCGTTAATAGAGTCTTCCATTAGATGAGAAACATTGCGGCTAAGCCTAGAAATGAGACAAAGCCTACAATATCAGTAATAGTGGTTAAAATAACAGACCCCGCAAGTGCGGGATCTATTTTTAGAGATCGCAACATTACGGGCAAGATAGTCCCTGCAAGTGCAGCCGCGATTAAATTAATTGCCATCGCTAATCCAATGATTACTGCCATGGCCCAATCTTCAAACCAGAGCGAGACAATACAGCCGACTATTAGCGCATAAAGCATTCCATTTAAAACACCTACGGCAAATTCTTTGCTCAACAACCAGCTAAGATTATCCTTTCCCACTTGCCCTAAGGCCATCCCTCGAATGACCACAGTAAGAGTCTGACTTCCAGCGACACCGCCCATGCTAGCCACTATCGGCATCAGTATTGCTAGTGTTACAATTTTATCTAGAGTCGCCTCGAATAGGCTGATGGCTGACGAAGCGAGAATGGCTGTGATTAAGTTAACACCTAACCAAATAGCTCTCCGCGGCGCTGTTTTCACTATTGAAGAGAATGTGTCTTCAGTATCACTAAGGCCCGCCATGGCGAGAAGGGAGTGATCCGCGTCTTCGACGATCACATCCACCACGTCATCAATGGTTATTCGGCCTAGTAACCTGCCATCCTTATCAATAACGGGAGCGGACACGAGGTCATATCGCTGGAACCTTTGTGCGACTTCTGAATCAGTGAGATTGACATCGATAGCTTGAACTTTACTGTTCATAACTTCTCGAACGGTTGTAGCGGGTGACGAGGTCAGCAACTTACCAATAGATAAATTACCCATAAAGGTGTCGCTGCGGCTAACAACAAAAAGGTTGTCCGTGATATCAGGAATTTCTTCGAATCGCCTCAGGTAGCGCAGCACTACATCGACGCTGATATCTGGACGCACTGTGATCACCTCTGTGTCCATGAGTCCACCAGCGGTGTCCTCATCATAGGTCAGGATAGTCTCAACTCTCTGACGATCCTGTGCTGACATCGCCTTAAGGACCTCAGGAATGACCCTGTCAGGAAGTTGCTGAAGAATATCAACGATATCGTCAACGTCTAACCCTTCGGTTATCGAGGCGACTTCAGCGCCATCCATTTTTTTAAGGAACTCTAATTGGATTTCGTCAGACAAGTCCTGCAGTACCTCACCAGACATGTCTGGATCAACTAGCTCCCATAAGATATGTCGATATTTGGGTGGCGCGGTCTCAAGTTGGTGAGCAATGTCTGGGGGGGATAGATTGTTAAGGGTATGCCTAACCTGATTCAGGGTAACTGAATCAATCGCGTTATCAAGCTTAGCCAGTAAGTTTTGTTCGATATCCATACATTGCTTTCCTAGTCGAGCCGCTGCGTGCTGGACGGGTCTCTATTCTAGCTTTGTCTGCTTAAGTTCGATAGAGGGATCTGCAAAATAGGGGAAAATTTAAGTGGAACTAGGGTTATTCACCTTCACCAAAATAATCAGCAAACAAATCGCTTATTGCGTCGCAGGCAAGCTGCTCTTCTGGCCCCTCAAACTCAAAGACGAGTACTGTATCTTTTGAGGCTGCCAGTAACATTAACGACATAATACTCTTAGCGTCTACAAGCGGTTCTTGTGCGCCAGTTTTAATTGAGCACTTGTAACGTCCTGCGGTAGTGGCTAATTTTGTCGCCGCGCGGGCATGCAATCCTAGTTTATTGATAACAATAATTTTTCGGGAAATCATATAGGCTTAAAAATCTGTTTCATGCTGATATTTCTTTATGGACAACCTGTACTAAGGATTGTTCTTTTGCAAAATGCTCTCGCAATCGATTAGCAATATAAACTGATCGATGTTGACCGCCGGTGCAACCGATAGAAATCGTTAAATAGCTGCGGTTATTAGCTTGAAATTTTGGTATCCAGCGAGTCAAAAAACCAATGATATCTGACAGCATAGCAGCCACTTCAACTTGGCTCTCTAAAAACTCAATAACACCCTCATCAAAGCCAGTTAAGCTACGTAACTCTTGTTTCCAGTAAGGATTGGGTAAGCAGCGAACATCGAAAATAAAATCAGATGCGTCCGGTAGACCTTTTTTAAAGCCAAAGGATTCAAACAATATTGCCATATGTTCTGGGCTGTTAGGAACAATGGTGTTTTTTATAAGATCTCTCAATTGGTGTAGCGATAGACCCGAGGTGTCAATGTTACGATCTGAGATATTTAATATTGGAGATAGGATCTTTGCTTCGAGGTCGATCGCTTCGGGTAGGCTGACCGTTTCATGGCTAAGAGGATGTTTGCGTCTAGTTTCACTATACCGACGAATTAAGTCACTACGCCGTGCCTGAAGGAAAATGACGCTCACCTCAATACCAGTGGCTTCAAGTCGCGCCAGGATATCTGGTAATTTACTAAGATCACCAACCAGATTTCTAGCGTCGATTCCTACGGCTAACCTCAGGTCGTCATTGATCCCTTCCGAATTCAGCTGCTTAATTAGATCAGGTAATAAGCTTGGCGGTAGGTTGTCAATACAATCAAATCCAACATCCTCGAGAATGTTGAGTGCTGACGTTTTACCCGAGCCAGATCTTCCGCTAACAACGACTAGTCGAGGCATTAGTTTGAGCGCTCCAATATTACCGCTGTGTTGTATAAATCTTCGTTATTTTGGCATGCCCGTAAAAGTTGCCGAGATGAATCTTTTTGCATCAAGGCAGCTATTCTTGCCAAGGTAGCTAGATGCTCGTCATTTTTTTCCTCGGGAACGACTAGAGCAAAAATTAGGTCAACAGGTTGGTCGTCGTAGGCATCAAAATCAATGGGGTTTTGAAGAGTGATTAAGCAGCCATGAATACGATTAAAGCCTACTGCTCGGCAATGGGGTATTGCTACCCCATCACCTATAGACGTACTGCCTAATTTTTCGCGAGCTACAAAGCTATGAAATAGGCTATCTGCTTGGTCTGCATCACCACCTAAATGTTCGCTGACTAACGAGGATAGGTTCTGTAGTACGCGTTTTTTACTTGGCCAAGCCAGATCACACTGTGTCATCGCTGGGATTAGTACGTCAGTGATCTTCATTAGAAAAGCTAGTGACCTCTATTTTTTTCTTTGTGCTTAATGAGTTGTCTGTCCAGTTTATCAGCCAGAGCGTCTATCGCCGCATACATATCTTGATGCTCTGATATGGCAAATAATTCTGCTCCGCTGACGTGCACCGTTGCTTCGGCTTTTTGCTGAAGATTATCTATAGTGAGAATAACGGCTGTACTGGTTATTTGTTCGTAATGTCGTTCTAGTTTGGATAGTTTATTTGTAACATAGTCTCTCATCGGATCCGTGATGTCCAAGTGATGTCCACTTATAGTCATTTGCATTCATTACTCCTTGGCTAGTTAACATTTTCGAAGCGTTTTCTTTGGCTCGATGATGGTATACCCATGCCTTCTCTATATTTAGCAACAGTCCTGCGTGCCACTTGAATCCCTTGCTCTTCAAGAAGAATCATTAACTTATTATCACTTAAAGGCTTCGATGTTTTTTCGGCACTAATAAGAGTCTTTAGGATAGCGCAAACCGCAGTCGATGAACACTCTCCTCCTCCTGCGGTGCTAACGTGACTGGAGAAAAAGTACTTTAGCTCGAAAATCCCTCGTGGTGTTGCTAGATATTTATTGGTAGTCACTCGGGAGATAGTTGACTCGTGGAGATCGAGTTTAAGGGCGATATCGGATAAAACCATCGGTTTCATGGCTATTGGGCCATGCTCTAAGAACCCTTGCTGTAACTCAACAATAGAAATAGAGACCCGCATTAAAGTGTCATTACGACTTTCTAGACTGCGTAGAAACCATTTTGCATCGGCAAGGTTATCTTTTAAAAACTGGTTTTGTTTACTATCGTCGGATCGTTTTATTAAGTTGGAATAAAGGCTATTAATCTTTAGGCGAGGCGCATTACCATCGTTAAGTCGGACTTGCCATTGGCCTGAAATTTTTTCTACATAGGCATCAGGCACAATATATTCTGCTTCGCTGATAGTTAAAGCCTCACCAGGCCTAGGGCTGAGGCTACGAATTATCCGTAGGGCCCCTTGAAGGTCTTCTTCGCTGTAGCGAGTTTTCTTAGAGAGACTAGCTAAATCTATCGAGGCAATATCATTTAAGAATTCAGATGCTAGTCGAATAGCTTGAGATATGTAAGGCGTATCCAAAGATAGTTGATTAAGCTGGATGTTGAGACATTCACTTATGTCTCGAGCAAAGATTCCCGGAGGATCAAACTGTTGCAAACGACGTAATACCGCGATCATCTCATCTTCCTCGACAGGATCTTCTGTATTCTCACTTGTAGCATAAGAAAGAATATCAGCAAGATTTTCATTGATGAACCCAGACGGACTAATAGCATCTATATACGCTTCAGCTATCTCTCGGTCACGATCGGAGAAAGGAGTAAGGTTGAGTTGCCACGTCAAGTGATCTTGTAATGACTCGGTTACCTGATAAACCTGCTCCCAGTTAGTTTCAGCAGCGCCACTGGAGACCTGCATAGTCGGACTATAGACTTCGTCCCAGTTAGCCTCAACGGGCAAATCTTGAGGTTTTTCATTCTGCCAAATGTCATCTAATTCGGCCTCGGTAACCGCTTTATCTGTGGCATCGACCGCAGTTTCATGTAGATTGCCATCGTCTGCGTTTAAATCAACGGCGATGGTGTCATTTGGGGCTGATGAATCAGGACGTTGCTCGGGATTAGTTTCACTAGCATTGTCATCGTCTATTTCAAGCAAAGGATTGCTATAGACTTGCTCGATCATCTCTTGATGCAATTCCATTGTTGAGAGTTGCAGTAATTTGATAGCCTGCTGCAGTTGCGGGGTCATAGTCAGCTGTTGGCTGATCTTTAATTGCAGGCCTGGACGCATAGAAATTATCTAGAGTAGATTAGGATATGCAATTTTAGTGCCGAAATGCCGTGCCTGGCAATCACCTAACCTCAAAAATGCGACCTTTACAGCATAAAATGTTCACCAAGATAGGTTTTTTTAACTTTTTCGTCGTTTAATATATGCTCGGTAGTTCCTTCTGCTATTACATGACCTTCTCCCATAATATAAGCATGTTCACAGATATCGAGTGTCTCCCTGACGTTATGGTCGGTTATTAGCACGCCAATACCTTTGTCACGAAGATGACGAATGATATTTTTGATGTCATTTACAGAAATCGGATCAACACCGGCAAAGGGCTCGTCGAGCAAAATAAATTGAGGATCAGCCGCTAAAGCCCTGGCAATTTCAACTCTTCGGCGCTCTCCACCTGACAAGCTCATGCCAGTGTTTTTAGAAAGGTGTGAAATATGGAACTCATTAAGTAATTCGTCGAGAATACTATTTCGCTGACGGCGCGTGAGCGCTTTACGAGTTTCAAGAATTGCTAAGATATTATCTTCGACGCTTAGGGTTCTAAAAATCGATGGTTCCTGAGGCAGATAACCCAAACCCTTTCTTGCTCGACCATGCATGGGTAGATTTGTAATATCTTGTTGGTCGATACTAATGGTCCCGCCATTTTGGGATACTAGCCCTATAATCATATAAAAACATGTAGTCTTGCCGGCACCATTGGGGCCAAGTAGTCCAACTATTTCACCTTGCTTTACTGATAAGGAAACATCTTTAACCACGGGTCTTTTGCCATAAAATTTAGCCAAATTGCGAGCTTCTAAAACAGCCATTACTTAATTTTCTCCACTTGTTGCTCTGTATTTTTTTCAGATTCAAGAGCAGGGAACTCGGATCGAGTACTTTGGGTGAACGGGGGTATCACCAGCTGAATACGTTTCTGCCCGCCTAAATCATCACCTTTAGCTTTCCATGTGCCATCTGCCAAGTCATAGTTAATGGAGTCACCCTTAATAAATGTCCCATTACGAGTCAGTGAGGCGTTAGTTTTCAAGTTAATGGTATCTTCAGCAAGCTGATATTCAATGGTCTCAGCGCGCGCGAATATACTGGTTTGATCAATAGCGGAGTCCTGTGTATAGCTTGCGGGGGAACCCGTACAAAAAATCCGGCTTACTTTATTGTCTTGGTAGTAAATGGTCACTTCGTCGGCAGCAATAATAATAGAACCCTGTTTAATTATCACATTTCCGCGATACTTTGTTAGTCCCGATGTTTCAATGAATTCGGCAGAATCAGCATCGATCTCGATTGATTCTTTGTGATCAGACGAAATAGCCAGGGATAGACAGCAATGAGTCAATAATAATGCGGCACAAAGTCCTTTAAATAGCATCGTGAACTCCACGCACCTTAGATTTAAGAGTAAATAAGTCTTTATTGAGATCGCCCACTAAGCCTTTTCCAGTAACAGATGACTGCGCGGTTTTGAGGATAAAACTTTCCTCTGTAGATACTATCATTTCAGTTAATTGATACTCTAGGCTTGCTGCTGTCAGAGTTTTTTCTTGTTCAGTCCCAGTGATTACCGCCTTTACATTCCCTAATAAAGACAGACGGTCCCCAGTCCCAGAAAGCGTTCCAAAGTCAGCTAAAAAAGCGATGCCCTTACCTTTATTATTTGGCCCCTCAGGTAGGGAAAAAAACCGAGGTTGAGTCAATTCAAGTCGCGAGTCACCTTCAAATAACTGCATTTTCGGAGAGGTGATCAGAAATAGTTGCTCTCCTGTTACTGAAAATCTTTGGCTAGTAATAGACGCCATATAGCCCTCTACCTGGATTTCTTGAACAACAGAAGTCTTACTGTCTCGCATAAAGGATTCGGGGGGAGAGTCCCACACGATCAAAAACCAGCCAACAATTATAAGCAAGGCTGTGCCTATAAAAGATTGACGGATCATTGATACTGTTCCAGTAGGTGGGCAAGACTGTCTTGGCAGGACAGTAGCATCTCTGCCACTTCACGGACTGCTCCATCACCGCCTTTTTTGGTAGTTTGCCAGTCAGCGGCCGATTTTAAAGTGGTACTACCATTAGCGACAGTAATGCCTAAGCCTACTTTTTGAATAACCGCAAGATCAGGTAGGTCATCTCCCACAAAGGCAACTTCATCTAAACTTAAGTCTGCGGTAAGCATTAATTCGTTGAGTGCAGTTAACTTGTCTTCTCGGCCTTGTATAACAGGGTTTATACCTAGTTCGGTCGCTCGTCGTTGCAGTAAATCAGACACTCGGCCTGTGATAATACCCACTTGTATTCCGCCCTGTTGAAGCAACTTTATACCCAAGCCATCTTGGATGTTAAAGGCCTTCATTTCTTCGCCGCTATTGCCATAATAGAGTCGCCCATCGGTCAGAACACCGTCTACATCTAGCAATAATAGTTTTATTTTTTTTGCAGCAGAGCTTATTGATTTGTAGGGCATATTCGACATTAGACAACTCCTGCACGAAGAATGTCATGCAAATGCAGCACTCCTGTGGGATGACCCTTCTCGTCTTCGACGACAAGAGCGGTTATGGCGGTTGATTCCATAATGGTCAGGGCCTCAACAGCTAAAATATCTTGATTAATTGTTTTTGGGTTTGGAGACATTACATCGGCCATAGTCGTTGATGCTATATTAACCTTCTGGTCAATTGCACGACGCAGATCACCATCTGTAAAAATGCCTAAAAGTTTTTTTTCTTTTGAAATAACGGTGGTCATTCCAAAACCTTTTTGAGTCATTTCAAGCAGGGCGTCTTGCAACGGTTGATCAATCATTACTTTAGGTACGTCGTCATCCTTGTGCATGATGTCACAGACTCGGAGTAATAGTTTCCTCCCCAGCGTGCCGCCAGGGTGAGAGAATGCAAAATCTTCCGCACTAAACCCTCTCGCCTCCAAAAGAGCTATTGCCAATGCATCACCCATCACTAGGGTAACTGTCGTACTAGTAGTTGGCGCTAGGTTTAGGGGGCACGCCTCAGTAGTAACAGAAACGTCAAGATGCGCACAGGCCGCTTGGGATAGCGGAGAGTTAGCATCCCCAGTCATGCTAATTAAGGGGATGCCAAGGCGAATAATTAACGGCAGTAATCGTGTAACTTCACTGGTGCTACCAGAGTTTGAAATGGCAATCACGACATCGGCTTTCGTGATCATTCCTAAGTCTCCGTGACTGGCTTCTCCAGGGTGAACAAAGAATGCAGGCGTACCTGTACTTGCAAGAGTTGCGGCAATTTTATTGCCAATGTGACCTGACTTACCCATGCCTGTTACAACCACTCGGCCTTGGCAGGCAAGAATAGTTTCACATGCAAGCACAAAATTTTGATTAATCCGTGGAGTTAATTGACTAACCGCTTGGGCTTCCATCTCAACAGTGCGAAGGCCTGAGGTAATAAAATCTGTCATCAGAGAGTCCGATAGTTATCGTTGTATTAATCTGTCTTAATTCATTATAGGACGAAACCGCGTCCTCAAGTAAGCATTAGCTTATGGTCAGTGATGACCATAATAATACATAGTAAAGCGCATAGCTGATCAATAGGGTAAAACCAACAAATCTTGATAAACGTGCAACGCTACCTATGTGCCGATTTTTTCGTATTGTCCAGCCGACCAAGCCGATCATTAGGACTGTCATAACCAGCAGTGACAAATAGTCGCGGCTGAACACATCATTAGGAAGTTCAATTGGCGCAATGGCTCCAGCTGTCGTCATTACCAATAGAAGATTAAAGAGATTTGAGCCGAATATGTTACCTACAGCGATATCATGATGCCCCTTCGTCGCGCTCACCACTGAGGCTGCCAGTTCTGGCAGGCTAGTGCCGATAGCGACTACTGTTAAACCTACTATGAGGTCGCTAATGCCGAAAAAGCGGGCAATAGATGTAGCCCCCCAAACTGTTATTTCAGCACTCAGTAGCAGGATAGCCAGTCCAAGTAGCAGCCATAATCCAGATTTTTTCATCGAAAAGCCTGTTGCAGCAACACTCTGCTCCGCCACTTCTGGATTGAGATGATTCTTCTTGTACTTCACCAAAATGACTATTAGAGGTATTACTAGCAAGCCAAGGGCGATACTTTCCCCACGGTTTAGTTGCCCGTCATAGAGGCATAATCCCGCCAGGAGAGTTATTAACAGTAAAACGGGACCTTCTTCTTTGAGTAAGTGGGTCTGCACGGGAAGGGGTGCAATTAGCGTGGTGATGCCTAGCACTAATCCAATGTTAGCAAGGTTAGAGCCTAAGGCGTTACCAACAGCAAGACCGCCGGCGTTACTAAGGGCGGCGTTAACGGAAATGATAATTTCTGGTGCTGAAGTCCCGATCGAGACCACGGTTAAGCCTATGATCATTGACGAAATACCGAAATTACGGGCAACCCCTACACTGCCTGTAACGAACTTATCGGCGCCCCAAATTAGACCTAAGAGGCCAGCTAACAGGGCAATTATCGGGAGGTAAAGGCTCGACATGAAGTCTCCAAAGGGTACATGCATTATGTTTATTCAACAGTTGGAGAATGGTATAGTGCGCGACTGTAAAAGTCAGTAGCGATTAAGAAGAATATTTTTTGGTTAAATTTCAAAAAGGAATAAGTTCGTAAAGGATTATTTAAATGGATGACATTATGGAAAGATTTAAAAAGATCTTAGGTAGTTTATGGTTGTGTTTGAGCATTCTAGGCGCCGTGCATACTGCAAGCGCAGAGGGTATGAAGCAAAACCCCTTTGATAATATCGAGCAGATGACCATAGAGGTCATTGCTACAATTGCCGAGCATAAAAATCAATACCCTAGCAATGAAGCTGTGTATTTTGATGCTTTAGATCGATTAATGGGGAAATATGTCGATTTTAGCCGTATTGCTGGCAGAGTTATGGGAGGACATCGCAAGGCTTCCTCTGCAGAACAGCGTGATCGGTTTATTACACTATTTCGCGAAGGCTTAGTTGAGACATATGGGCGAGGGCTCATGAGTTATGGGGACGAAAAAATTGTTCTTGTTAACAGGAAGGCCCTAGACCCTAAAAAACGTGCCATTAAAGTTTCACAGCAAATTCGCAGTGCAACGGCGGTTTATCCGCTGGAGTATTGGGTGGCACGTAAAAAGACTGGCGAGTGGAAAGTCATCAATGTGGTTCTAAACGGCATCAATTTGGAGTCAATTTTTAGAAGTCAATTTGCCAAGGCGGCACAAAAGTCATCAGGTAATCTCGATGAGGTTATTGATAGCTGGCTGAAAAGTGCTGATTAAAGCAGTGTCACTAGACATTGCATCTGCTTGATATGAGTAAATAGAATGAATCCTGAAGACGTTACAACACTGCTAGAAAACGCACTCCCTAATTGTCGGATTGAGGTGGATAGTCAAGGCAGTCATTTTAATCTTTTTGTAGTGGGTGATTTATTTGAGGGCAAGCGTGCGGTGCAGCGACAGCAACTAATTTATGCTGTTTTAAATGAGCATATCTCCTCTGGCGTGATTCACGCGGTCAATATGAAGTTGTTTACACACAAAGAATGGCTTCATCGAACCTGATAGAAGCAGGGAGCGATGTCGACGGGTTTTTTTTGGTGTAGTGTAAATTCTTTATTTTAAGGCGATTTAATGGATAAATTAATTATTCAAGGCGGCAAACCGCTTAATGGTGAAATATGGATTTCTGGATCCAAAAATGCTGCGCTGCCTATTTTGTCGGCGTCGCTGCTTTGTGACGGATTAGTGTCGATCGCTAATTTGCCTCATCTCCAGGACGTCACAACCACAATAGAGTTATTAGGGACCCTTGGGGTTACCCTTAGTGTTGATGAGAAAATGTCAGTTGAGATTGATACTTCGACCCTAAATAGTCTGACGGCACCCTATGAATTAGTAAAAACTATGAGAGCATCTATATTGGTGCTTGGCCCGATGTTAAGTCGTTACGGTGAGGCAAATGTGTCATTCCCTGGAGGTTGCGCGATTGGCAGTCGACCCGTTGATCTGCATTTACGTGGCCTTGAAGCGTTGGGAGCGAGTATAAATGTTGAGAAGGGTTATATTAAAGCTCGTAGTAGCGGGCGTCTCAAAGGTGCACGCATTCTTATGGATTTGGTGTCGGTTGGCGCTACAGAGAATTTGATGATGGCGGCAGCTCTGGCAGAGGGTACGACTATTATAGAAAATGCTGCCAGAGAGCCAGAAATTGTGGATCTAGCTCAATGCCTGAATGTTTGGGGTGCGCGCGTAAAAGGTGCTGGATCAAATACGCTAGTGATTGAAGGTGTTGAGAAAATGGTAGGCGGTTCGTTCCGTGTAATGCCTGATCGAATTGAAACTGGCACCTATCTTGCGGTCGCTGCAGCCACTGGCGGAAAAATAAAAGTAACTAAAACAGACCCCTCAATATTGGAGGCAGTATTACTTAAATTAGAAGAGGCCGGCGGTATTATCACCTATGGCGATGACTGGATAGAGCTCGATATGCAAGGTCGAAAAGCTAAAGCGATCAATCTCAAAACTGCTCCCTACCCGGCTTTTCCGACAGATATGCAGGCGCAGTTAACAGCAGTTAATGCAGTGGCTGAAGGGCTGGGCATCGTGACGGAAACGATTTTTGAAAATCGATTGATGCAAGTTCAAGAGCTAAACCGCATGGGGGCTAAAATCATTGTGGAAGGTAATTCGGCAATCATCACCGGCGTTGAGAAATTAACGGGTGCGCAGGTGATGGCCTCAGACTTGCGTGCATCTGCAGCCCTTGTTATCGCTGGCCTGGCTGCTGAAGGAGAAACTATAGTTGATCGGATCTATCATATAGATCGAGGTTACGAGTGCATCGAAGAGAAATTACAGCAGGTAGGCGCCGATATAAGGCGAGTCCCTAATTAAGGAAATATCAATAAACCCATTATTTAGTTGAATATTTATTATGACACAGATTACGTTGGCGTTAACCAAAGGGCGCCTTTTAAAGGAGACACTACCCTTGCTAGCGGCAGCCGGCATTGTTCCTGAGGAAGATATTTTTTCTAGTCGAAAATTGGTCTTTCAGACAAACCAAAAAGGGATAAGGTTATTAATTTTACGCGGTTCAGATGTGCCTACTTATATTCAGTTTGGTGCGGCAGATATTGGTGTTGCTGGGAAAGATATGCTTTTAGAGCATCAGGGCGACGGTTACTACGAGCCCTTAGATCTTGGTATTGCTCGCTGTAAAATTATGACCGCAGTTGCGAAAGGGGCTTCTGAACAAAGGGGGCGCTTAAGGGTCGCTACAAAATACATCAATGTGGCGCGACAATTTTATGCAGAACAGGGTAGGCAAGCAGATATTATAAAGCTTTACGGAGCTATGGAGCTTGCGCCGATTCTAGATTTGGCTCATGAAATCGTCGATATCGTTGACACTGGGAATACCTTAGAAGCTAATGGTTTAGTGGCACGAGATGAGATAGCTGATATTAGTGCTCGACTGATTGTCAATAAGGCCGCGATGAAGACTAAGTTTTCTGAGATCCAAGCTATTGTAGATGCGCTTGCAGAGGTTGTTGGAGAATGACTGAACCTCAAGGACTTTGCCAGATCGCTAAGCTCAATGCTGATGATGATGGTTTTCTGTCTGCTCTAGATGCGCTCACTGCATGGGGCGAGGTGAAAAATAGTAGCATTGAGAAAGTTGTCGTCGAGATATTGGGCGACGTTCGTATGAAGGGTGATAAAGCACTCGTCGAATACACTAATCGTTTTGATCGCCGTGAATGCCTTAATGCAGATGAGTTGTGTATTACTTCAGAGGCGCTCAAGCAGGCTTTGGGCTCAATCGATATAGAGGCTCGGCTTGCTTTGGAACAGGCTGCCCAGAGAATTAAAGATTATCATGCTCATCAGCTACAGCAGTCATGGCAATACAAAGAGCAAAACGGCACTATGCTTGGTCAGCAGATAACACCCTTAGAGCGTGTTGGTATTTATGTGCCTGGCGGCAAGGCGAGTTATCCATCATCGGTACTGATGAATGCTATTCCGGCTCGCGTTGCAGGTGTTAAAGAGATAATAATGATGGTCCCTGCCCCTGATGGGGATATTAGCCCTCTTGTTCTGGCAGCCGCCGCAATTGCTGGGGTTGATCGAGTGATTACTGCCGGTGGAGCTCAGGCTATAGGGGCTTTAGCTTACGGTACTGAAACAGTCCCTAAGGTCGATAAGATTGTAGGCCCTGGTAATAGCTATGTGGCGACGGCCAAGCGATTTGTTTTTGGTGCGGTAGGACTAGACATGATCGCAGGTCCGAGTGAAATATTAGTAATCTGCGATGGTGAGACCGATCCTGACTGGATTGCGATGGATTTATTTTCCCAAGCCGAACATGATGAAGAGGCGCAGTCGATCCTTATTTCTTGGGACCCTGCTTTTATCACTGCAGTGCATAAGAGTATGAGCAGACTACTACCCGATATGGAGCGTAGGGAAATCATTACCAAATCGCTAGCTAACCGCGGAGCGCTGATTCAAGTAGCTGATTCGAAACAGGCCGTGAAAATATCTAACCGTATTGCGCCAGAGCATTTGGAATTGTCAGTAGAAAACCCAGAATCCTGGTTGCCAGATGTGCGCAATGCCGGTGCTATTTTTATGGGTCGCCATACAGCCGAAGCTCTGGGAGATTATTGTGCCGGACCGAATCATGTGCTTCCCACTTCAGCAACATCTCGCTTTTCTTCGCCGTTGGGCGTATATGATTTCCAAAAACGCAGTTCGCTCATTTATTGTTCTGAGCAGGGTGCCTCTGAATTGGGAAAGATAGCTTCCGTTTTAGGCCGGGGTGAGTCGCTGACTGCCCATGCCCGATCGGCAGAATATCGTATTAAAGATTGAATTTTTAGTTTAGCGTTACAGAGAGACCAACTAATGAGTAAGTACTGGAGTGATCTTGTAAGCCAGCTGCAACCCTATATTCCTGGGGAGCAGTCTGACATCGCCAATATTACTAAATTAAATACTAATGAGAACCCATACGGTCCTTCGCCTAAGGTCTTGTTAGCTATTCAAGGACTTTTAAATGAGGATTTACGTCTGTATCCGCCACCCAATGCGGATGGATTAAAGCAGACTATTGCTGAATACTATCAACTCGAGCCAAAACAGGTCTTTCTTGGTAATGGTTCAGACGAAGTATTAGCTCATATCTTTAACGGATTGCTTAAAAAGTCAGAGCCTCTATTATTTCCTGATATCAGTTACAGCTTTTACCCCGTTTTTTGTCAGTTGTACGGAATAGCCTTCGAGAAAATACCTCTAGCTGAAGATCTATCCTTAACTATTGAAGATTATAGCCGGCCAAATGGTGGAATTATTTTCCCTAACCCTAATGCACCCACTGGTCGCTTGCTCGGGTTGGAGGCTATCGAGCATCTATTAAAAGAAAATCCCGATTCGGTTATCGTGATAGATGAAGCCTATATAGATTTTGGCGGTGAGACGGCAGTGCCATTAATTAACTTGTACGCTAATCTTCTCGTTGTTCAAACTATGTCCAAGTCTCGCTCGCTAGCGGGTATGCGGATTGGTTATGCGATGGGTTCCGTTGATCTAATAGAAGGCTTGGAGCGGATTAAAAATAGTTTTAATTCTTATCCATTGGGACATTTGCCAATCGCTGCTGGCATCGCAGCTTTTGAGGACCAAGAATATTTTAAAGACACCTGTCAGCGCGTCATGGATAGTAGGTCGAGGCTGACAAATAGCTTACATAATCTTGGATTTAAAGTAATGCCTTCAGCGAGTAATTTTATCTTTGTTCGCCACGACAAGAGATCAGCAGAAAAGCTTGCGTTAAGTTTGCGCCAAAATGGCATCATGGTTAGGCATTTTAAGCAGCCTCGCATCCAGCAATTTTTGCGCATTACCATAGGCACTGAAAAGCAAAATGAGCGTTTGGTTAATACTCTAACCACTCTGTTAGGAGGTTAACTTTCGCTACTGCAGTGGGCGGTTGCCTGCAATAACTGTAAATTCGATGATCGCGTCTTGGCGAACAATGCTCAGCTTGATTGGTTGCCCAGGGGTGACGTTAGTGATTTGACTGATACTGGTGTGCGGATCGGTAACTGGTAGACCATCAATTTTAAAAATAATATCCCCTGGTCTAACGCCGGCTTTTGCTGTCGGCCCACCAGGCTCCACTGAGGTCACACCAAAAATCTTAGTAGTTCCCAGTTCATTTGAAAATTGATTTGATACTAGCCCAAGGTCGGCACTGATGCCCAGCCAGCCCCTCACAACATGGCCATATTGAACTATATCAGTTAATACTTTTGCAGCAGCATCGGCGGGGATAGCAAAGCTTATGCCTGTTGACCCTGCGTCATTTAGCGTTGCGGTATTAATTCCGAGCAAATTTCCATAGGCATCAATAAGTGCGCCACCTGAACTGCCAGAGTTGATGGCAGCATCTGTTTGAATAAAGTTCTCAAAAATATTTAAGCGCAGGCCATTACGACCTTTGGCGCTAATAATACCCTGAGTGACGGACTGGCCTATCCCCGATGGATTTCCAATGGCCAGCACAATATCACCAATTCGTGCTTGAGAAGGTTCTCCAAGAGCGATTGGGTTCAAATTATCAGCCTCGATTTTTAAAACTGCGAGGTCTATCTCAGGATCTGTACCTACAATAATTGCCGGCACCTCGCGCCCGTCATATAGAAGCACTAGGATCTTTACCGCGCCCTCGATAACGTGGTGGTTCGTTAATACTAAACCGTCCGATTGCATAATGACCCCAGACCCAAGCGATATTCTATTGGATGGGTCACTTCTTGACCTAGCTGCCTGAAGCGTATAGATATTAACCACAGAAGGTGCAGCTCGGGACACAGCCGCCGCATAAGAAACAGGACCGACCCAATCAGCCCCTAGGTTAGATTGACGAAGCGTCATCAAATCAGTGGCATCATCATTTGTTTTGGGACGAAATTGGGGAAAAGCTAAAACAAGAACTGCGGCCACAAGCAAACCAAGTAACACTGGTTTGGCAATGTATTCGATTAAAAGCTTTTTATTGTTGATTTCCTTCACGCACACCTCTTAGCCAGTCCGTTAATTATGTCACAACCATCCACCAGACAAAGATCCTTTTGCTGAAATTATCCAACCTATTGGCGTAATAGATTGGATAATTTCGGATTTGGTTTTTTTGCTTTTTTATAGATTAGTAAAATATGCCCGATAGACTGCACTAGTTGGGCGCTATAAACTGTGCAGATTTCATCGCAAAGCAACTTCTTTGCTGCTCGGTCACCCACAGAGAGCTTGATTTTGATCAACTCGTGATCATTTAAGGCTCGATTAATCTCGGCGCCGACATTTTCTGTCAGCCCCTTGCTAGCAATAGTCACTATTGGTTTAAGATTGTGACCTAAACGACGTAAATGTTTCTTATCTTCAGCGGAACTTGTCATAATATGTTGCTCAATTTTTAAGGATGCTATTTTAGCGGACATTATGCCATCGTGAAATCTAAAAATCGTAGTTGGATCAAACAACATGTTAACGACCCTTACGTCAAACAAGCTCAGCGTGATGGTTATCGGTCTCGTGCTAGCTATAAATTGCTTGAGATCGTTGAGAAAGATCGGTTAATCCAATCTGGTATGACTGTCGTAGATCTAGGTTCTGCCCCGGGCGGTTGGTCTCAGGTGGCAGCTCGTTTAGTTGGTCACGACGGCAGGGTGCATGCTTTAGATATACTGCCGATGGATCCGATCGCGGGAGTAGACTTTATTCAAGGTGATTTTACCGAAGATGTGATTTTTACTCAGTTACTAGATTTAATTGGAAAGCGAGCGGTAGACCTTGTAATTTCAGATATAGCCCCCAATTTAAGTGGTAACAAAGCAGTTGATCAGCCGGCAATGATTTATCTGGCCGAGCTAGGGGTGGACCTAGCTAATAGAGTTTTGTCGAATAATGGAGTTTTTATCGCCAAGCTTTTTCAGGGACAAGGATTTGATCCATTTGTGCAACAAGTTAGAACATTGTTTAATGGAGTGTCTATTATTAAACCAGATGCCTCGAGATCTCGATCGAGGGAAGTATATCTGGTCGCCAAAGGCTTAAAAGCCAAAATATGAGGAAGAGAACTTGAACGATCTGGCAAAAAATTTAATTGTATGGCTGATTTTAGCGGCCATATTAATGTCTGTATTTAATAGCTTTTCACCCAAGCCTGAAGATAACAGTATCGATTACTCTACCTTTGTTAATGAGGTCAGAAATGATCGTGTTAGTGAGGTTGTGATTGCCGACCTGACTATTTACGGTGAACGTAATGACGGATCCAAGTTTAAGTCTATTCGTCCCAACATCCAAGACCCGAAATTAATGGATGATTTAGTTAATCACAATGTAAAAGTGGCCGGTAAAGAGCGAGAAGAGCCGAGTCTAATTTCGAAATTATTTGTAGCAGCATTCCCTATCCTGTTAATTTTAGGCATTTTTGTTTTCTTTATGCGTCAAATGCAAGGCGGTGGAGGTGGTAAGGGCGGCCCCATGAGTTTTGGTAAAAGTAAAGCCAAGTTGCTGACGGGCGATCAGATCAATACTACTTTTGCTGATGTGGCAGGTGTCGATGAGGCAAAAGAAGACGTCGCCGAGTTGGTTGAATTTTTAAGCGAGCCGAGTAAATTCCAACGTCTTGGTGGCCGCATCCCTAAAGGCGTTCTAATGGTTGGCCCTCCAGGGACCGGCAAGACCTTGCTCGCCAAAGCAATTTCAGGTGAAGCTAAGGTTCCGTTCTTTTCTATTTCGGGCTCAGATTTTGTTGAGATGTTTGTCGGTGTAGGTGCTTCGCGGGTTCGCGATATGTTTGAGCAAGCTAAAAAACAGTCTCCTTGTATTATTTTTATTGATGAAATTGATGCTGTGGGACGCCATCGTGGCGGTGGCCATGGTGGTGGTAACGACGAACGCGAACAAACATTAAATCAACTACTGGTCGAGATGGACGGCTTTGAAGGTAACGAGGGTGTCATTGTTATAGCTGCCACTAACCGACCTGATGTATTAGATAAGGCGCTATTGCGGCCTGGCCGATTTGATCGCCAAGTGTATGTTAGCTTGCCTGATATTCGTGGTCGTGAGCAAATCCTTAAAGTTCATGCTCGTAAAGTACCCCTTGAGGACTCGGTTGATCTATCAATTTTAGCGCGAGGAACACCTGGATTTTCTGGTGCTGATTTAGCCAATTTAGTCAACGAGGCGGCTCTGTTCTCGGCGCGAGGTAATCGCCGCGTAGTGACTATGGAAGAATTTGAAAAAGCTCGCGATAAGATCATGATGGGTGCTGAAAGACGTTCAATGGTGATGTCGGAGAAAGAAAAAATTAATACAGCTTATCATGAAGCGGGGCACGCTATCATTGGACGGCTAGTGCCAGAGCATGATCCGGTGCATAAGGTCACTATTATCCCCCGGGGCCGAGCTCTGGGTGTCACTCAATACTTGCCAGAAGAAGATCGCTACAGCATGAATCGCCGGCAACTTTTTAGTCAACTTTGCAGTCTATTTGGTGGTCGTATTGCCGAGGAGCTAGTCGGTGGTT
>Ga0308019_10000042_pt1 | contig 72744 bp, 60 predicted proteins | sample Neamet284_FD_203135 | JGI IMG/M metagenome (GOLD analysis project Ga0308019, IMG submission 203135) | Marine microbial communities from water near the shore, Antarctic Ocean - #284 | ecosystem: Environmental > Aquatic > Marine > Unclassified | place: Southern Ocean | collected 2014-10-01
CTCCGTTTTGTACTAATAAGGTACCGCCAGAAACACTTTGGTCTGTGGGTCCAGATGAGCCAGAACAATCAGCACTCTCATGGTTGAAATAATAAACCCATGTGTTAGGTGTTCCAATGCAGTGGTTAGCTGTCAGAAAATATGGTGTTGCGTCGTTCGCAGTGTTGTTCACAAGTGAACCAGTGCAGTATGCTGAGCCACCATTTACGATAAGTGCTACAGAACGCTTTTCTGTCTGCCAATCAGCTCCTTCAGGACAGTTTACATTTACGTTACATGCTCCAGAGTTGCCGAAAGGTCCCATTCTGCTTGTCATTTCTTCTATAATAGCATCTTGGTGATTTAATAAAGAACGGTATCCGTGAACGACTGTTCCGATTTCAATTGAACCAAGACCATGAGAAGCAGGTGACTCGTGGTATTCAAGAATCATATTTGATCCATCTAAGACTCCCAATGACAGGCCGCCCCAATCTTTGTTGTTCTCCTGAGTAAATGATCCAAGGAAAGCCGTTCTATTAGAGTTGTAAACATATAAAGCGGCATCAGCAGGTAGGTTGAAGTGAGAAAGCATAAAACTAACATTTACAGCATCAGGGCAATCAACACCCAATCTCCAAATATGGTTTCCGTTTTCAAAAGTCCATGTCCCTGAATTGTCAAGATTGTATACTACTTCTCTTTCTAAACCAAATCTCCAAGGAGCGTCTTTGAATTGATCAGTGACGGCATCTTCAGCAGCAGCAGCCACTAAATCAACAACAGGCATGCTTTTAACTTCGAAAACCGGATGATAAATTGCTTCATCCCAATTTATGGGTGTGCCTCCGTGAGAAATCTGTGCTATACTCACACTAGAAGCAAGAGCGGCAAAGAAGAATAAAATTAAGTGTTTACAATGAACCATGATAAAAGTGTTAAAGCGTTTATTATTGATGTTAAAGACGTCTAAAGTTGCAAAAGGTTGCTTGATTCAAGATAATCAACTACATTGTAAATATATAATCCACTAACTATATAAATTGTGAGTGATTACACAGCTTAATAATGCAATTTATTAGATTTCTTATATTGTTTTGCATTATGTCGTTGATCGTCGTACATGTAAATGCTCAATTAGTAAATGTATCTAACTGTTTGCTTTTAGAGACAGATCATACAGGTGGGTTTTTGGGTACTGGGGTAAGTTTTGCAGACTTTAATGGTGATGATATTGATGATTTAACTTTTGGTCACCACGAAGGTCAGCTTAGATTTTATGAAGGTTATAATAATCAAGCTGGCATAGGGTTTCAAGAAGTAGTCCTAAACATTACCAATTTCGATTCAGAAGCAAAAGCAGTGTTGTGGGCAGATATCGACAATGATGGAGATCAAGATTTTCTAGTTACAAATCGAAATGCCTCAAATAAACTTTGGAGAAATGAAGGAGGAATGCAGTTTACTGATATTACTGAATTATCAGGTATTTCTACTCAAGACAACACAAAAAGTTATGGGGCGTCATTTGGAGATTATAACAATGATGGATTCCTTGATTTGTACATCTGTAATTACCATACACAGGTTGATGTGTCTACAAACGAATTATACCAGAACAATGGTGATGGAACATTCTTAAATGTCACTAATCTAGCTGGTGTGGGTAATGGTTTGGCTCAATCACTTCAATCTACTTTTATAGATATTGACCTCGACGGTCATCTGGATTTACATGTTGTTAATGATAGAGTTGACTATCCCAATGTGTTTTATAAGAATAACGGGGAAGGGACCTTTACTGACAAGGCAACAACTTGGGAAGTAAACTTAACGGTTTTAGCAATGAGCACTTCTTTCGCTGACTATGATAGAGATGGGGATATGGATCTATATGTTACAAATGGAAGTAATGGCAACTTTCTAATGAGAAACAATCTGAATACTTATGGTATTTTCGAAGACGTTTCTGCACAAGAGGATGTTGATGTAGGCCAAATTAGTTGGGGAGCCAGTTGGTTTGATCACAACAACGACACCTGGCCAGACTTATATATAGCCACAGGGATATCAGTGTTTACTGAGAATCCTCTTGTTTTTGATTTATTCGGATATCAGCCCAATCAATTTTTCATTAATGACGGCTTATCCCCAATGACAAACGTCTCTCAAACTACTCCACTAAATGATCAATATTCTTTCGCCGTAGCCACGGGTGACTATAACAACGACGGCTTCCCAGACGTCGTCTCACATCAAATCGGAAATTATGCAATCGTTTTAGCAGGAATACCTAACGAAAATCACTTCTTAAAAATCAGACCTCAGGGAGAGACCGTTAATCGGGATGCAATTGGAGCTGCTGTTGGTGTTTATCACAGTGGTGGTGTTGAGATGAATGTTGTCTTTTGTGGAGATAAGTATTTAAGCCAAAACTCCCGATATCTACACTTTGGTCTCGGAACAAGTACTCAAATTGACTCCGTAGTAGTTCAGTGGCCAGGAGGGAGCGAGGAGGTGTTTACGGGCATCTCAATTGACACATCGATCGTCATAATAGAGGGCACGTCACTTGACGGAGGATTTAACAACGACTGTCCTGACCCATGGAGCTTTTGTGGATTGGAAACTGTTTGGGATGTGGAAACTGAGACATGCGTTTCAATCTTTACTGAAAACATGTGCCCCTCAGACTTAAACAACGACGGCTACATAAATGTTCCTGACTTGCTTCTATTGTTAATTAATTTTGGCACAATCTGTACTGAGTAAAAGTTGAAGGGGGTGGGTATTGATTTGCTTCGTGCTTACTATATTCGAACAATAAGGAAATGACATGAACAAGCATTTTATTCGAGTTTTTATTTTGCTCTTCACCACGTCGGCTTATATGATGAATGTGATGTCTCAATTTGTAGATGTATCGAGTGATCAGATATTGTCTACAGATCATACAGGTGGTTTTTTAGGTACCGGTGTGAGTTTTGCGGATTTTAACAACGATAATATTGATGACCTAACATTTGGACATCATGAGGGGCAAATAAGGTTTTATCAGGGAGATGGTGTTTGGTTTGAAGAAGTACAATTAAACATTACTAATGAATTAAATGAAACCAAAACAGTCTTGTGGGCAGATATTGATAATGATGGAGATCAGGACTTCCTGATTACAAACAGAAATGCCTCAAATAAACTGTGGCTTAATGTGGGTGGCATGCAGTTTACCGATGTAACATCATCTTGTGGAATTTCAACATCTAGCATCTCAAAAAGTTATGGGGCGTCATTTGGAGATTATGACAATGATGGCCTCATAGATTTGTATATCTGTAATTATCATGCTTCAATCATTTCTCTAGAAAACGAACTTTATCACAACAATGGAGATGGAACTTTTACTGATGTAACAGCGATTGCTGGAGTTGGAAATGGTTTTCTACAATCATTTCAAAGCACTTGGATTGATATAGATAAAGATGGATTTATTGATCTGCATGTCATTAACGACAGACCCAATCAACAGAATTCATTTTATCACAACAATGGAGATGGAACTTTTACTGATATGGCTTCAGACTGGGGTGTTAACATCTCTGTTTGGGCAATGAGTTCAACCTTTGGCGACTATGACAGGGACGGCGATATGGATTTATATGTGACAAATTCATTGGCGGGCAATGTTCTCTTATCAAATAATATGAACGAAGATGGAGGGTTTATTGATGTCACAGATATAGAAGCTGTCCAAGTCAATCAATTTTGCTGGGGAGCTTGTTTTATTGACCATGAAAATGACGGCTGGTTAGATCTATATGTAGCCACAGGAATGAATGCATACACAGACTACCCGGCGGTGTTTGATCAGTACGGTGTACAGCCTAATGCCTTTTATTCATCTTCTGGAAACTCTCCTATGTTGAATATGTCAATGGACACACCTCAGGCAGAGCAGTATTCTTTTGCAATTGCAAAAGGAGATTATAACAATGATGGATTCCCAGACCTTGTCTCTCATCAAATAGGTGAGCACGCCTCTGTCATTAGCTCAACGCCCAATGAAAACCATTTTCTTAAGGTTATGCTACAAGGAACGAGTGTAAATAGAGATGCAATAGGAGCTGAAGTGGTGGTTTATCATTCTGAAGAGGAGGACAATAGCGTTAATGAAGTAAATGTAGATGTGGTTTTTTGCGGAGATCAATATTTAAGCCAAAACTCCCGCCATCTCCTCTTCGGTCTGGGCTCAAGGACTCAAATTGATTCGGTGGTAGTTCAGTGGCCAGGAGCAGGATTGGAATCATTCCATGGAATCTCAATGAACACATCGGTAGTCTTAATTGAAGGTGCGTCACTTGACGGAGGAGCTAATGATGAATGTCCTGATCCGTGGAATTTGTGTGGCGTTGGAACTGCTTGGGATATAGCTACTGAAACTTGTATTTCTATCTTTACAGTAAATGTTTGTCCATCGGATTTAAACAACGACGGCTACATAAATGTTCCAGACTTGCTTCTATTGTTAATTAATTTTGGCACAATCTGTACTGAGTAAAAGTTGAAGGGGGTGGGTATTGATTTACTTAGGTCTCACTATATTCGCACAAACACATTTGATATGGGAAGAGCGTTTGAATTTCGTAAGGCAAGGAAAATGAAGAGGTGGTCTGCCATGTCGAAAATATTTTCTCGCCTCAATAAAGATATTATTATCGCAATTAAGGACGGCGGAAATGCGGATCCTGAATCTAACTCTACTCTTAGAGCGGTGCTTCAAAACTGTCGTGCAGCAAATATGCCTAAGGACAACATTGCTCGAGCGATTAAAAAGGCTACTGATAAAGATACTTCCGAATATAAGCAGGTGACGTTTGAAGGTTATGGTCCTCATGGAATAGCCTTGTTTGTTGAAACAGCTACTGACAATAACAACAGGACTGTTGCCAGTGTAAGGTCTGACTTCTCACACAATGGAGGGAATTTAGGTACCACTGGAAATGTGGAGTTTTTGTTCAACAGGGTCTGTTTCTTCAACATCCCTTCTGAGGGGCAAGATCCCGATGAACTTGAGTTAGAGCTTATAGATTTTGGCGCAGAAGATATAGAGCTAGACGAAAGCACAGTTGTCATTACTGCTCCTTTCGAGTCATTTGGAGGGCTCCAGAAGAAGCTTGAAGAAATGGAGTTGGAAATCCTTGAGTCTGGGTTTGATAGAGTTCCAACAATAACTTCTGAACTTGGAAAAACTGAAACCCTTGAAGTTGAAAAACTTCTTGAGAAACTTGAGGAAAACGACGATGTACAAAATGTTTTTCATACAATGTCATCCTCCTCAGAGGATTAATTGCGGTTAATTTCATTGAAATCAACCAATCGGGGAGTGCGATGAGCCTGCTTTATTTAGCTATAATTATTAACTTAGGCCTAACTTCGCGCCATGGAAGGATTTGAGGTACGCCACCCAGGCACTTTAGTTGACGCACTAACTATGCAAGGTGGCTATACAACTAGAACAAGAGCAAGAAAAGCTATTAAAAACGGGGCTGTAAAAGTCGAGGGTAATGTTATTAAAATCCCCTCAACTGTGCTTGAGCCAGGAATGAATGTGACTCACGATAGAGGTAGGAAGACAGTGCGAAGCGCCTCATCACCTGGTGAAGAAGGGTCTAACAGAACCAAGTTTGAAAGACCAGAACCTAAATTCTCAAAAAGCACCAAGCCTCCATTTGATGTTGTTTTTGAAGATGACAACTTTCTTGCATACATAAAGCCTTCTGGATGGATTGTAGCTGCTCCGAACCCCAATGTCAGGACAGCGTACTCTAACATGAAGAATTGGTTAGAGCACCAGAACCGTGGTAATCATGATCTACATTTTGTAAATAAGATTATGAAGGATGTGAGCGGAATTTGCTTAATTGCTAAAAACAGAGTTTGGCGTGAGCACTTACAGGAAAACTGGAATGATTTTAGACAAGGGATTTACATTCTTGTAGAAGGCCATCTTCCACCGGATGATCAGTTAGAATGTAGAGAAGAGGATGGTGAACCTGTACAGGTTCAATATAGAACTATGAGAGCTACTCAGAAACACACCCTCCTTAAAGTAGATGCGCCTATGGAAGCTGTTCACTTAATAATGCCTTCACTTAGGCGTGAGGGCTGTATTATTGTAGGGAAGGGTAAAACAGCGCCAGATCCATTAAAGAGAGAAGGTGTGCATATGTTTGCTCTAGAAGTTACAGGCCCAAAAGGGGAGGAGATTATGATTAAGTCCAGGGTTCCTAAAGAATTCTTAGGCCTTATGAAAGGAGGTGATGTACCTAAACCGGGGAAACGTAGAAATGCCGAAGTGAAATTTGGTAATGCTGATCGAGGACAACATAAGTTAAAGCAACGTATGAGTCACTCGAAGACCACTGAGAACACCTCAGAAAAGACCCCAGAGAGTGTTTCTACTAACACCACAGAGAAAATCGATACGAAGACCCCTGAGAGTGTTTCTACTACCACCACAGAGAAAGTCGCAGCGAAGACCTCCGAGAGTGTTTCTACCACCACCACTGACAATGACTCTGCAAAAGAGAGTTAAGGAATAAAAGTAGGTGCCAGAAAACTTTTTGGCACTTGTAGTTAATTTTATATTTAAAACATCCTATCATGTCTTCAAACGTATATATCGTTTCAGCTGCAAGAACTCCAATGGGGAGTTTTTTAGGTTCATTATCAACTGTTCCAGCAACGAAGCTTGGCTCAACCGCGATTCAAGGTGCTTTGAAAATGGCGGGGCTTGATCCGAAAGAGATTGAAGAGGTGTATATGGGCAATGTATTACAGGCTGGCATAGGTCAGGCGCCCGCACGTCAAGCAGCAATGGGCGCAGGGCTCTCTGAGTCTGTGCCTTGTACTACAATTAATAAAGTTTGTGCATCCGGGATGAAGGCCATTGCTCTTGCAAGAGCGACAATTGTCATGGGAGAAGCTGAGATAGTTATCGCAGGAGGTATGGAGAATATGTCGCAGGTGCCTCACTATTTGGACGCGAGGAATGGTAGTAAATTCGGTGATATTAAGATGCGTGACGGGATGCTTGTAGATGGTCTCACTGACGTTTACAACAAAACCCACATGGGCAATTGCGCTGAGCTATGTGCTAAAGAAAACAACATAACTCGTGATGACCAAGACTTATTTGCTGTCACGAGCTATGAGAGATCAGCTTATGCATGGGGAAATGGTGCTTATAAATCAGAAGTAGTCCCCGTCGAAATTCCACAACGAAAAGGAGATCCAATTGTATTCTCTGAAGATGAAGAATATAAGAATGTGAAGATGGATAGGATATCTACGTTGCGACCTGCATTTGACAAAGCGGGTACTGTAACTGCTGCTAACGCATCTACATTAAATGATGGTGCAAGTGCTGTAATTCTAGCTTCTGAAGATGCCGTTAATCGTCATGGATTAACACCATTGGCAAAAATAATTGGCTATGCTGATGCAGCTCATGATCCCAAATGGTTTACAACTGCGCCATCCTTAGCTCTTCCTATTGCCCTTGATAGAGCAGGAATTACTGTTGAAGATGTTGACCTGTGGGAGCTAAATGAAGCTTTTGCCGTAGTCGGAATTGTAAACAACCAAAAACTTGGTCTAAATCCAGAAAAAGTGAATGTGAACGGAGGCGCTGTTTCATTAGGACACCCTCTTGGATCAAGCGGCTGTAGAATCGTTGTAACCTTAGCTCATGCTCTTAAAGCTCGTGGATTGAAGTACGGTGCTGCTGGGATCTGCAACGGTGGTGGCGGAGCTTCTGCATTGGTAATTGAAGCCCTGTAAAACTTCCTGATATTAAGATGTGCAAAATCGGCTCTGTAGGTGTAACGTCTGTAGCGATTGCTCCATTAAGAGCTTTAGATCATGACACCTCTGAACAGGTGTCACAAATCCTGGCTGGAGAGCATGTAGAGATACTTGAAATGGGTAGGGGTGATTGGTTGAAAATTAAGTCATTAGCGGACATGTATGTTGGGTGGGTAGATGGCCGTCAATTCAATTATAACTTAGAACTTACATCAATGACAAGTATGCTGAAAAGCACCATGTCGTTGTGGAACGATGTAGCGTCTGGCGGAGCATTATGGCTACCAGCGGGTTCTATGTTAACTTCCAATAAGGAAGGTGAGTTTAGGTTATCAGGCTCAGTTCTTATTCCAAAAGATTTAGTCAATCCGTTAGGAGAGAAGCATGTCAGTCTATCACAGTCTGCTATGGGTTTTTTAAAAGCCCCCTATCAATGGGGTGGCAGGACTGTGTCGGGAATTGATTGCTCTGGCCTTAGTCAGATAGTTGCCTCACTGAATGGCATCACAATCCCCAGAGACGCTTCTCAGCAAGTGCAATCAGGGGTAGAAGTTGACTGGGACATGAGGAGTGAAAATGATTTGGCCTTTTTTGAAAATAAAAATGGAGCGATTACTCACGTTGGAATTCTAAATTCAAAGGATAGCATCATACATGCATCGGGATTTGTTAGAGAAGACACGCTGACTTCCGTCGGGATTTTCAATGTGAATGAAGATCGAGTCACTCACAAACTCACATGTCTAAGAAGATTGAAATAGAGCTGTTTAGTTATAAAATCTACCGCCCTCTCTGGCTTGTTTCCTAAGCAATGTGCTGCATCGGTACCTTGTTTCTCCGTACTCGTCTTTCAGAGAATCTATGATTTTCACAACCTTCTCTGCTCCCCATTCGTCAGACCAAACCAACAAGCCCTTAGGATAATTCACACCCTTCTGCATCGCGGTATCAACGTCTTCAGGGCTGGAAATTCCATAGTAAACAGCATCTGCAGCTTCATTTATAAGCATTGCGATTATTCGTTCAGCAATTAAAGCCTCAGCAACTGAATCAACCTCAATATTGGTGATGCTGTCTGTTGAATTGGCATCATAGCTGTAGAATCCCTTGCCAACTTTACGGCCCAACCATCCAGCTTCTACTAATTTCAACTGAGTTATGCTGGGCATAAATCGAGGGTCGCAGTAAAATGACTTAAATACTGATTCTGTTACTGCGTAGTTTATATCATGTCCAATTAAGTCCATGAGCTGGAATGGACCCATTTTAAAACCGAGATTCCTCATAACAGTATCTATTGTTGGGACATCTGCAATTCCTTCGTCAAGTATTCGGAGTGCTTCTCCATAAAAAGGTCTAGCGACTCTGTTTACAATAAAACCAGGTGTGTCTTTTGTAATAACCGGAGACTTCCCCCATTTTTTCATAAGTGAAATCAAGTGAAGAGGTATACCCTCAGATGTCTGAATTGCTGGGACAATCTCAACAAGAGGCATCAGAGGCGCGGGGTTGAAAAAATGTAGTCCCACGACTCTTTCAGGATGGTTACATCCTGAGGCCAAAGAGGTGATCGATAAAGATGACGTATTCGAGGCAACAATACAATCACTACTGACAATCTTCTCAATTTGTTTGAAAACACTGAGTTTAACATCTAGGTTTTCGACAACAGCTTCGATCACTAAGTTGCAGCCATCAAAAAGGTCTATTTGGGTTGATCTGACAATACGACCTTGTATATCAATAGACTCATCAAGTGAAATTCGCTTCTTTTCAACAAGACGAGCCATGACTTTTGCAAGTTTTGAGGCACTTTCATCAAGGGTCGTTTGGGACAAGTCATATAGAATTACTTGATGACCCGCTTGAGAAGCTATTTGGGCGATACCTGCCCCCATTGCTCCAGCACCTACCACACCAACTTTATTTGTTTGCATAGTACAAAAGTAACGACTACAAACTGATAGTAGCTATCTACAAAATTGATAAAAATGATAGGCTTATAAATCTTTAATTGCAGGCATGAAAACAAATTATATTACTGAATTACCTGAAAGAAAGCATGCCGTTGATGAGGTGCTCAATCACAACAGATTTCTTTTAAAACGACTCAGACAGGAAGAAAAGATTTCAATTCTTGCAGAAAGAAGCTTTAAATGGCTTCGAACAAAAGGGTTTGACTTTAAGTACCACACTCATGTCGAGCCCCTGCCTGATGGACGGTTGGCCGTGATGTGTTTTGAGGAAGGTTATGTGCTAGAACCAGATGGGGTTAGCTTACTTCCTTCGTCTAGCACTACGTTGTTGTCTTGATTTCGCAAGAGACTTCTTGTTTTTCCTTTCATGAAACGCTCCTTGAAATGTGGGGTCAGCTTTGCGTTTCTGGATATCAATATCCATGGCCATTTGCTTGGCTTCTGCTGGCTGAGTATCTTCTATGGCAACTTCCTCAGGCATAGGGACCATTCGGATAACATTTTTAGATGGGAGGTGCTTCTCTACAGCGCCTAAGTAGTATTCTTCGCTCGGATCGTAAAGTGTGTGTGCTACACCCTCTCTAAACGCCCTGCCAGTTCTTCCTATTCTATGGACGTAATCGGCTGAGTTTCTAGGAACCGTACAATTTATTACCAGCTTGGTTTCAGGAACATCTATCCCCCGGCTACTCACGTCTGTGCTGACAAGAACCCGGATAGCGCCTTCGCGAAAAAGAGACATTGCATAAAGGCGAGTGTTTTGTGCTTTGTTGCTGTGCAAACCACGAACTCCTCCGGCAACAGTGCGCTCAAGGAATTTAGAAATCTGTTCGGCTTGTTCTTTGGTTCTCACAAAAACCAACGCTCTATCGTTGGGGTAAACTTCCGTCAACAGGTGGCTTACCATATTAAGTTTAGTCCGAATATTAGGGATAGCGGTTTTTAATTGCGTAACCGTTGCAACTGGTGTTGCTTGCGGCGTCGTCTCTATTCTTGTAGGCCAAAGTAAAAACTCCTCGCTTAGCTTTTCAACTCTCTCAGGGAATGTTGCGCTAAAGAGTAAGTTTTGGCGCTTGTTAGGTATGACTTCGAGAATATTCCTTAACTGAGGCATAAAACCCATATCCATCATTCGGTCAGCCTCATCAAGGACAAGCGTTTTTATCTTTTTAGGGTTTATTCCGTTACGTAAATAAAGATCCATAAATCTACCTGGAGTAGCAACAATGATATCACAACCATTGGCGATTTGTTCTAACTGTGTTTTTGGTCCCACTCCACCATAAAGAGCAAGGCATCTAATGTCGGTGTATGAGGCCAATGATTCGAAAACACCATGAACCTGAATAACCAACTCCTTTGTGGGCACCAATACAAGAGTTCTTGGAGCATCTCCTTGAGCGTATTTTACTTTTAAGAGTATAGGCAGAACAAACGCTGCGGTCTTGCCCGTACCGGTCTGGGCTATGCCAACAACATCTTGACCTGCATTAATTGGTGGAATGGCTTTACATTGAATCGGTGTCGGTTCACTGAACCCCGCGTCATCAATTGCGTTTAAAAACTGCCTGGATATCTTTAGTTCTTCAAATGTCATATTGTCGGCAAAGGTACTCGCGGTATCTTGCCGCCACGAATGTTAGAATCTCAATTCGAAAATATTAGGCCTTTTTTTGACCACGAAGCCGCTGAGGCTTCAGCTAGTTTGGCGAAAGTCATTGATTGGGCAGGACTTCTCGCTCCTTTAGTCGGTAAGGAAAATGCTGCGGAATTAGCGAAAAACATACTTCAAGTAGATAGCATAAGTGATTTTCAAGATGAAGTAACATATCCGTTTTTAGAGGCTTTGATCGAATCAACGACTGATGGAGTCACCCTAGGGTATAGTTCGGGAGCTATTGAAAAAGATTTAGAAACACCCACTTTGCATCTCACGAATCACAGAGATATCGTTCTTGACCCTTCGTTAGTCAACGTTGCAAGAATGGGGAGTGGGTTTTCGTCTACTGAAATTGGTATTGGAGATAATTTACTGTCTCATAAATGGGTGGAGAATTTAGTTAGACTTAACAGATGTTTTATTGTTAAAAGAGGTGGAGGGTCTCGAGAAAGGTGGGAGAGTAGTCTTCTTGTCGCTGCTTATATCAGACATGTTGTAAAGATTGGGAGTTCTGTTTGGTTAGCCCAAAAAGAAGGAAGGGCTAAAGATGGAAGGGATAGCACTTCTCCTGCTCTAATAAGAATGCTCATTTCGGAAGGAGGGAAGGAGGCTTGGGAGATGCTTAATGTTAAGCCCGTGAGTATTTCATATGAATGGGATCCATGTGATTACATGAAGGTGAGAGAGCTGTTGATAAAAGAAAACGAAGGTGAATATTTAAAAGAGCCGGGAGAGGATGAAAAGAGTATGGCCAACGGGATGACTGGATGGAAAGGGAGGATTCATTTAGAATTTTGCAATACGATTCCATGGAAAGAAGTTGAGGGAGAGCGAACTGAAAGGGCAATTGCGGGACTTGTGGACAGAGCGATTTATCAAGGATACAAGATTTTCCCCAACCAAGTTATTGCCGCTGATAGACTTGGCCTTGAAGAGCTTGTGGGATATGTCTCAAATATTCAAGTGACTAAAGAAGATCGGGATTTATTTTCCAATAGAATTGACAAGGTCGTTGAAGACGTTGGAACAAACATCGCAAGTAAAGAGAAGATACAAAAAACTTTTTGCGAAATAATGGTGCAACCTCTTATGGCGAAATATAAGGTTTCTTTAGAGTCTAGATCTTTTCAATAGAACTTCTTCGTGCAAGCTCAGCCGTAACAATTGCTCCCGCAATAGCCGCATTTAAAGATTCAGTCACCCCTTTTCTTGGGATAGACCAAGAGGTGTCACAAGCTTTTGCTAAATCTTCACTTACACCATGAGATTCAGATCCAACAACAAACGCCTCTGGGGAAAAATCTGAATGATACAAGTTTTCTCCGTCCGTGTCTAATGATACAGTCTTAAGGTTAAATTCCTTTAGCACTTCAACAGGGTCGGCAATGCAAATAGGGATCCTAAATACTGACCCCATAGAAGATTGGATGGTTTTAGAATTCCAAACATCGACTGTCTTAGGTGAGCATATAACACCTGACAATCCAAACCAATCAGCAGTTCTTATCAATGTCCCAACATTGCCAGGGTCAGACAGGTTATCCAAAATAAGAATTGTCCCTATGTTCTGGCTGTCATTACTTCTCATGTTTTCGACCACAGATGATACATCGGTCACTTTAACTCCGCCAACGGCAAGTACGCCTGGTGCTGTTTTTAAACTCGACATAATCTGCATGTCTTTTGAGCTGACATCAATAATAGCGACATTTTTTTCATCAGCAAGGACAATGATTTCATTGAGTTCGACACTACTTGTTGCGTAAATCTCCAAAGTCTCAAACCCACTGCGAAGCAACTCCTCAACGCCCTTTATGCCCTCCACAACCATGCGTTTTTCAAGATTCCGGTTTTCTCGGTGACGTAGAGCTTTAATAGAATTTCGTTCGTTTTTTGTTAGCATCAAAAAGGTGATCAGATTTATACAGCCCACAAGTTACGTCCTTATCTTTTTGTTGTGCTTTAAGAATTAATGTGAATAGGAGTTATAGCCACTACATTTAGGTTTAGGACATCCGGTCTAACAGCATTAGATTTGCAAAAAACAAACGACATGGGTTGGTTCCAGAGAAATACGGAGGGTATAACAACTAAAACGACTGAAAAAAAGGAAATTCCCGAGGGTGCATGGTACAAGTGCCCGAGTTGTAAAACTGTTGTTTCTGCTCAAGAACACGAAGACGAACTGTGGGTATGCCAACATTGCGATCACCATGAGCGCGTTGGAAGCACCCAGTATTTTGCATTGTTATTTGACAATGGGAAATGTCGAAGTCTCGCCCCTAAAATGATTTCCGAAGATCCATTAAGCTTCACTGACACAAAGCCTTACACAGTCAGGTTAGAAGCTGCAAAGAAAAAGACTGGTTTAAATGACGCCTTAAGAGTTGCATCAGGTGAGCTTGGTGGCAATCCTGTTGTAATTGCTTGTATGGATTTTGAATTTATTGGCGGATCTATGGGGTCGGTCGTGGGGGAGAAGATTGCCCGAGGGATTGATCACGCTATTAAGAAAGGTGTTCCATTCATTTGTATTTCCAAATCAGGAGGGGCAAGGATGATGGAGGCGGGGTTAAGCTTAATGCAGATGGCAAAAACCAGCGCTAAATTATCAATGCTTGCAAAAGCAGGGCTCCCATACATCAGCGTATTAACTGATCCTACAACAGGTGGTGTCACAGCTTCATTCGCCATGCTAGGTGACTTAAATATTGCTGAGCCTAACGCTCTCATCGCATTTGCTGGACCTCGAGTAGTTAAAGAAACCATTGGGAAAGACCTGCCAGAAGGGTTTCAAAGGTCTGAGTTTCTCTTAGAGCATGGATTTCTTGACGCTATTGTCCCGAGGAGTGAGTTAAAGGCCAAATTGGACTTCTCAATCAGGATGCTACATGCCTCAAATTAAAAAGTGTTATTAGATACTCTTAATGTACCTTTGCACAATTATTAATAAATCCGCATAACGGACATCAAAAGATTTCGCCATGTACTATTTAGACTCAGAAAAGAAGAAGGAATTCTTCACAAAGCACGGAAAAGGAGCAGCTGACACAGGTTCTCCTGAGGCACAAATTGCTATGTACTCATTCCGTATCACGCACTTAACTGCGCATTTGAAAAACAACAAAAAGGATTACAACACTCAACGATCGCTCATTGCGTTAGTTGCTAAGCGTCGTAATGCTCTTGACTATTTAACAAAGAAAGATATTACACGCTATCGTGCAATAGTAAAAGAATTGGGATTACGTCATTAATTCTAACCATCTTAGAATCACAGCGCCAACTGTCAGCCCTATTAGGTCTGTAGTTTGTTGTGATTTTTTGGTTTTTAAGGATTGATAGATTTGGCTTGATTTTTGATAAGAAGCAGACCTTGAGTTTATTCAGGCGAAGCGAATATTAAGAGAACCAACGAATTTGGATTTTAAAGAGATATTAAGAGAGATAAAAGAAGAAATGAATTACACGGTACACAATCAAACAATAGATCTCGGTAACGGACGCGAGATCTCGCTAGAGACAGGAAAATTAGCAAAACAAGCAGACGGCTCAGTCGTTCTGCGTTCTGGAAACACAATGCTTTTAGCTACTATTGTTAGTAGTAAAGATGCAAGAGATGATGTTGATTTCCTTCCACTAACTGTTGACTATAGAGAAAAGTATGCTGCTGCGGGAAGATTCCCTGGTGGTTTTTTTAAACGCGAAGCTCGCCCTTCTGATTCAGAAGTTCTTGTAATGCGCTTAGTCGATAGAGCTTTAAGGCCTATGTTCCCATCTGATTACCACGCTGGAACTCAGGTAATGGTTCAACTTATGTCTGCAGACCCTGAGGTTCTTCCAGATAGTTTAGTTGGATTCGCTGCAAGTGCTTGTATAGCCGTTAGTGACGTTCCATTTAACGGACCTATCTCTGAAGTGCGCGTTGCACGTATTGATGGCAAGTTCGTTATCAACCCACATCGCACAGAACTCGAGTCTGCTGACATCGATATGATGGTTGCAGGTACGATTGACAGTATTGTAATGGTAGAGGGGGAGATGAGCGAGGTTAGTGAGAACGAAATGGTTGAAGCTATTGAGGCTGCTGCTAAGGCGATTACTATACAGTGTGAAGCCCAAATCGCTTTGGCTAAAGCTGTAGGCACCCACGGTGTTAGTCGCGAATATTCCCACGAAGATCACGATGATGAATTGAAGGCGCAGGTGTTTGACACACTTTATCCAACGATGTACGCTGCAGCTCAGAATGAAAAAACCAAATCAGCTCGTAAAGTCGCTTTCAAAGCGATCACAGCAGATTTCGTTGCTACTCTTTCTGAAGATGTGACCAAGGGTAAGGCATTTATTCTTAAGTCTTACCTTCATGATGTTCAGAAGAAAGCGATACGCGATTTACTTCTTAACGATGGTGTCCGTCTAGATGGCAGATCATCAACAGACATTAGAGATATCTGGGGTGAGGTGGACTACCTCCCTAGCTGTCACGGTTCTGCACTCTTCCAACGTGGAGAGACACAAGCTCTAACTACGCTTACTCTTGGTACTAAACAAGATGAGCAACTGATCGATGGAGCGTTGATTCGCAAGAAGGAGAAATTCATTCTTCACTACAACTTCCCTCCGTTTTCAACTGGAGAGGAACGTCCACTTCGCGGCACGAGCCGAAGAGAGGTAGGACACGGAAATTTAGCTCTTAGAGCACTTAAGAGAGTTTTACCTCCTGTTGAAGATTGCCCATACACAATTCGTCTCGTTTCTGAGATCCTTGAATCTAACGGCTCATCTTCAATGGCGACTGTTTGTGCAGGAACTCTTGCACTAATGGACGGTGGTATCCAAATCAAAGCTCCTGTTTCAGGAATCGCGATGGGTCTAATCACAGATAAAGAGTCTGGTAAATACTCTATTCTTAGTGACATTCTTGGAGACGAGGATCACTTAGGTGATATGGACTTTAAAATTACTGGAACTGAAGACGGAATCACTGCTTGTCAAATGGACATGAAAATCCAAGGTATAGGCATGGACGTATTGCGTGAAGCTTTAGAGCAAGCGCGTGAAGGACGTCATCACATCCGTCGTGAAATGATGAAGGTTCTTGATAAACCCAATGATGACTTCAAACCACACGCTCCACGTATTGTTGCATTCAACGTTCCTGGAGATGCTATCGGAGCAATCATAGGACCTGGAGGAAAGATCATACAAGAGCTTCAAGCTGAGACTAATACTGATATTTCTATTGAGGATATCGACGGAGAGGGTCGTGTTGAGATTGCTGCATCAGATAAAGCTGCTATTGACGATGCCGTTAAACGCATCAAACAAATTGCATTCCCGCCTACAGTAGAAATAGGTGAGGTGTATGAAGGAAAAGTTAAAACGATTATGCCATATGGAGCTTTCGTTGAAGTTATGCCAGGAATAGATGGTCTACTTCACGTAAGTGAACTTGAGTGGAAACGTGTAGACAATGTTGAAGACATCCTTAAGGAAGGTGAAAACGTTAAATTCAAAGTTGTAGGCCGTGATCCTAAGACTGGGAAGATTAAGTTGAGCCGAAAGGTGCTTCTTGACAAACCAGAAGGATATGTAGAGCCTGCTGAACGTCCTCGCAATGACAGAGGAGATCGTCCTCGTCCTGAGCGTGGAGGAGAACGTAGAGACAGAGGTGAGCGTCGTGAACGTCGTGACTAAAGTCAAGTTAGAGGAAGGAGCGAATCGTTAAAATGAGATATAGAATATAGAAAATAGATGAGGCAGCTAAAAATAACGAAACAGGTAACCAATAGGGAGACCGCGTCGCTGGATAAATATCTTCAGGAAATTGGTCGTGTAGATTTAATTACTGCCGAAGAAGAAGTTGAGCTAGCCCGAAAAATTAAAGCTGGTGATAAAGCTGCCCTAGAGAAGCTTACAAAAGCCAATCTACGTTTCGTTGTATCTGTTTCTAAACAATATCAAAACCAAGGATTAAGTCTTCCTGACCTAATAAATGAAGGAAACTTGGGGCTTATTAAAGCAGCTCAGAGATTTGATGAAACTCGTGGTTTTAAATTTATCTCTTACGCGGTTTGGTGGATTCGTCAAAGTATTCTACAAGCTCTTGCTGAACAAAGTCGTATTGTTCGACTTCCTTTAAATAAGATCGGGTCTATTAACAAGATCAACAAAGCTTTTGCTAGACTCGAGCAAGATTTTGAAAGACCTCCTACAGCAGTTGAACTTGCTGAATCACTTGACATGACTCTTGATGAGGTTAAGCAGAGTTTAAAGAATGCGGGACGTCACGTGAGTATGGATGCTCCACTTAAAGAAGGTGACGAGAGCTCAAGTACGATGTACGATGTCCTCCGATTGGGAGATTCACCTGCGCCAGATGATGCGTTGATGAAAGAAAGCTTGCGTAAAGAGATTGAAAGATCGCTAAGAACTCTGACTCCTCGTGAAGCTGATGTTATTAGACTTTACTTTGGTCTTAATGGTGAACATCCTATGACTTTAGAAGAAATTGGAGAGCGATTCGATTTAACTCGTGAGCGCGTAAGACAAATTAAAGAAAAAGCTATTCGTCGACTTAAGCATACTTCTAGAAGTAGGATTCTTAAAGGTTACTTAGGATAGACATTTTAAGGGATCATTAAAAATATCCTTAAAACATCATTAAAAGAGCACTCGATAGGGTGCTTTTTTTATGTCCATGTTTTTAAGGAGAACTACTTCTCTATTGATGTAAAAAGAGGGTGTTATTTATCTGCTATAAAAAGATGAAAAAGGAAATCGAGATGATATCGTTTCATTAAGTAAAGATGTCCATATTTGCACTATGAGTAAAAGAGTCTTTCTAATATTTTTGATTCTAAATGTAATTGTTTGGGCATCTATTCAGGGATGTACAAAGATTACATACACTACTGACTCTAACTCAATTCTTGAGTTTTCGGATGACACTCTCATGTTTGATTCAGTATTTACAACAATTGGATCGATTAGTCTGTATTTATCTGTTATCAATCCACATGATCAAGCACTTCTTATTGATCAAATTGAGTTAGAAGGAGGTGAGTTTAGTAGCTACAGAATTAACATCGATGGACAAGGTTTAGATTCTTCAGGTGATGAAATTGTAAGTATGGAGAATGTGACCATTCTCCCTAACGACAGCATGTTCATTTTTGTAGAGGTTACGGTTGACCCTACAAATACTTCTATAGCCTTTATTAATGAAGACCGCCTTAGATTTAAAGTGAATGGCAACGATCAGTTTGTGGAATTAATTTCATATGGTAGAAATGCGGTATTCCATCACCAGCCCGGAAACTGGTTTAATTATAACAATCCACCAGAAAACATTCTGGCATGCGATGAGGTTTGGAACAGTGACTTGCCTCATGTTATCTATGGCCCCATAAGAGTTGCACCTGGCTGCTCTCTGACGATTGAGGCTGGAACCGAGGTTTATGTACATTCAGGAAGTGGGATTTGGGTACAAGGAGGGACTATAAATATGAACGGTACTCTAGACGAAAAAGTAGTGTTTCAAGGAGATCGATTAAGCTCATCATTTCTCGACTACCCTGGACAATGGGGGTTAGAGTTCCCATTAGAATTCCAATATGAGGGTGAAAATATTTATTACACTGTGAGCAGGGGAGGGATTTGGCTTGACAGATCAACTAACTCGTCGATTAACCACGCAATAATAAAGAATGCAAACGTGGGGATATGGGTAGACAGTATAGGCCAAGGTGCTGAGTATTCATTGCAACTTTCGAACACGAAGATTTACAATATGTCATCTGTAGGGCTACTGTCACAAGGTGGTTATATAAATGGGGTAAACAACCTAATTGCAGATTGTGGTGAAGCATGTGGAGCTTTTACTCTGGGAGGTAAAATAGTGATGCACTTGAGTACGTTTGTAAACTATTGGGTTGATGGCTCTGTAAGGCAAGGCAGCTCAGTGTACATCAATGACTGGTACGAAAGCTCGGGTGATATTATTCAGCATAGACCTTTTGAAGAAGGAACGGAGTTTAGAAACTGTTTGATATGGGGTAACAATGCTGAAGTAAATGATTTTGATGAGTTGGTCTCTAGTTTATACATCCCGAGTGTTTATTCTAGCCCCTTGTTTACTTCATGTGGAGTAGATGTTCAAAGTGAAGATTTCCCCAACAACCTATTAGATGTTAATTGTACAACCAACGTTGCACCTGAATTTGTCTCTACAATTGATAGAAACTTCCATTTAATTGGAAACAGTACCGTTTGGCAAGGAGTTTCATCAACCCCTCCTTTTGACGCATCAGATGTATCGAAAGATTTAGACGGACAACCAAGATCAACCTTCAGTCCAGACAGAGGTTGTTTTGAAAGGCAATAAAGGAAACTTCTTTAACTAACTCTCGTATGATAAGTATTGATTATACAAATTAAAGATTTATGACTACTGGTATATTAGATGCTCTTACACAACTATTCGCTCTTTTCGCTTCTGGACGCACAGAAAAGGAAGAGCTTGCAGGGAGACAAGTTGCAAATAGATACCTGTCAGGCCGTTTATCTAAATCTCTAGTCGATAGGTATTTAAATAGTTACGATACGCATTTAGAAACGTTTCGATTAAAGAAAAATAGCGGAGAGGTAACTGAAGCAAAAAGGCTATCTAAACTTTCTACAAAACTTTTAAGAACGTGTTCACATATAAATAAGGAATTACCTCAAAGAGACAAGTCTGTAGTTTACTTACGGCTGGTTGAATTTGTTAATTCAACTGGTAGTCACTCTAACTCAAAGGAGTTTCTAGAAGTTGTAGCATCATCATTTATACTCCCAAAGGTTGATGTTTTAGGTATTAAAGCACTTCTAAATTCTACTTCTCCTACAATTGAATCAACAGAGGGGGGATTTATATATGGTGAGCTAGGAGGATATCGACTGGCAAACAATTCGCTGTTTCTAGTGAAACATTTCGGCAATGATGCTGTTTACCTGAACAACCAACCCATTACAAATGGTAGTGTTTCTATTATGGTTCCTGGGTCAGTAATCAAAGTTGAAAACAAGCCGAGGATTTTCTTTAGTGATTTAATAAGACAGTTTTTAGACAGCCCTGATGTACCCAAGATAGATTTCGAAGCAAAAGGGATTAGTCATTACTTCAAGTATCCTAATGAGCAAGCACTTCATGAATTAAGCATGAAAGAAAGAGAAGGTACCCTTGTGGGTATTATGGGAGGTAGTGGGAGTGGAAAGTCAACTCTTTTAAATATCTTAAACGGGTCCATCAACCCTTTTTTCGGAGAAGTGTTGCTAAATGGTATTGATATCCACGAAGAGGCTTCTAAAGTAAATGGAATAATTGGCCACATTGCTCAGGAGGATGCACTTATCTCAGAGCTTAGTGTTAGGAAGAATTTACTTTATACTGCTAAACTTACTTTCGGAGAACTCACTAATTTGGAGATTGACAGTAAGGTTGATGAGACCTTAAAGAGTTTAGGGTTGTGGGAAGTAAAGGACTTAAGGGTAGGGTCAATTTTAGATAAGACAATTTCTGGTGGCCAAAGAAAAAGACTTAATATCGCCTTAGAATTAATAAGGGAACCACTCGTTTTATTTGTTGACGAACCAACTTCTGGATTATCGAGCTACGATAGCATCCAGATTATGGACTTACTTAAAGAACTTTCACATAGAGGGAAATTGGTTTTCGCAGTTATACACCAACCTTCTTCAGAGATATTCAAGCTTTTTGACAAGTTTCTACTTTTAGACCTCGGTGGATATCCGATTTATTATGGAGACCCTACAAGTGTAATCCCCTACTTTAAAAGAATAACGAATCAGGTTGATCCTAATCAAACAAGCTGTCTTCAGTGCGGCAACATCAATCCAGAGCAGATTTTTGAGACTATAGAAACACGAGAAATTGATGAGTATGGGAATATCTCCAACAATAGAAAAATCAGCCCTAAGGAATGGAATGAGTATTATATTGAGGAAATCAAGAACACAGCAGGACAAGATAATAAAGATATAGATTTCCAAAAACTTGATGCAATTAACTCTACACCGTCAGGAATATCTCAATTTTTAAGTTTTTTTTCAAGGGATTTATTTTCTAAACTCACAAATAAGCAGTATTTATTAATAAATCTTCTCGAAGCTCCAATGCTTGCTGCCCTGTTATCTCTATTTATGAGATACACTCCAGATGGTGGCAGTTACATCTATAAGACCAGTGAAAACATCCCTCAGTTCTTGTTTATTTCTGTTATCATTTCCTTTTTCCTGGGGCTAAGTATTAGTGCTGAGGAGATACATCGTGACAAGGCAATCCTTAGACGTGAACGGTTTTTATTTTTAAAGTGGGGGAGATATTTGCAAGCAAAAATTGCAGTAAGTTTTATTGCTTCAATTGTCCAAACATTAGGATTTGTTGCTATCTCTCATGTTATTTTAGAAATCCCCGGCATGTTTTGGATACATGTTCTCGTGTTATTTAGTGTGTCCATGTTCGGGAACCTTGTGGGATTAAATATATCTGCAGCTTTTAAGTCTGCCAAGGTGATTTATATGATCATCCCTCTTCTTGTAATTCCTCAGATCATTTTCGGTGGAGCAATCGTTAGATTCGACAGGTTTAATCAATGGTTTACTCATGAAACACACGTGCCATTACTGGGGGATCTAATGGTCTCAAGATGGGCCTTTGAAGCTCTTGCTGTTTACGCATACCGTGAGAACCAGTATGAAAAACACTTTGTGGAATTTGATGATATCATTAAACATACAGCTTGGAGGAGAGATTTCTGGTTGGAAGAAGTCTGCAATTCTTCTAGAAATGATTCATGGACCAAACGTGAATGGGAGAGGGCTAGCAGAGAATTAAGGGGTTGGTCTATTGCTGTGCCTGCAGAGGGGAAGGAGAATGAAGTTGAATGGAAGACTGCCTTTAACACTGCATACCACAAGGCTTTTAAAGCGAAAGACCAAGTAAAAGCTAGACTTATCGAAAAGGGGGTTCTCAGAGAATTAAAAGATGACAATTATAACAATGAGATTGCTTCATGGGTTTTGCAGGAAGACAGATCTGTAAGGATTTTAGATCTTGAACAGGGGTTAAGTTCTACTTCTTCACCCATTCATCATCATACACAAAATGTTACAGGGTGGAATGCTCCTTATTATTCAGCTTCTAAAGGCATTTTAGGGAAAGACATGAAGACACCGTTTTACAACGTATTTGTGCTTTGGCTGATGACAGCTATTGCTTGGGGGGTATTACGATTCTCAAGCCCGTCTAATAAGGCCTAGGGAGATAAGCTATACTCCTGTTACAATTAGCTTAAAAGGCAGGTCTATAATAGCATCATAGTCTTCACCAGCTTCTAGCATATCCTCGTCATCTTCTTCGTAATGCCAATTCACTTGAGCATCAACATTTGAGGATTCTACTCTTTTCAGTAAATCCATTAAACATTTTGAGGAACTGGTATTGAAGTACTCCAGGTTGATGTTTACTTCAACTCCTCCTTCGGAGCTGCATAATGTATCTGTCCAAGCGATTAAAGCAGAATAAAATTCTATCGAATTCTCTGGAATACTACGCCCCGACAGACTTAGAGTTCTAGCTTCTACTATAAAAGACACTTCAGGTGTTTTGGGGGTTCCTGGAATAAAGATGTTATTCATATTAAGCTTTAATTGGTTTTAAATGGACAGAAAGACAAAAGAGTAACTTATCATTATGAGAAGGTAATAGCTCCGACTCAATGTTTCCATTTGAGAGTTTTGCAAGTTCTAATAGCCCCATTCCTCCACCACCGTGAACACTTCTGTTCTCACTGTCCATGACACATTTTTTCAATGATCGAAGTTCATCGTCAGAAATAGTTTTAATAGCAGATAACGCTGAAACCAGTTTATCAGATTGTTTAGTATCGACTAGGTTGGTAGAACAGAGTGAAAACCTATTTTCAGTCTCTGATTTTGAAAAGATAAAAAGGGAGTCAGATGAAGAATGGTGGATTAAATTTTGAATTAATTCAACAGCAACTCTAAAGATCTTTTTTGATTCAGGGCGTGTAACTGTCGGATTTGAATTTAAATATCGTTCGATCCAACTAAGAATATGAGCGGAAGTTTGTTCTTTAAAGACTCCGCTATACGAAAATATCACTATATCACCCTGTGCTACAGGGCATTGACTTGAACTTGGTAATTGACTTATTATTTCCGAGAACATCTATCTAAGTTACATGGATTATCCTCAAATTTGCATCATCATGAAGGGAGAAATCAACAATGAATGGTTTGCGGCTTGGTTTGACTCACCTGCATATCATATTTTATATGGTAATCGAGATAATGATGAAGCATTAAATCTAATCGAAAGCTTAGATAAAATACTATCTTCAGAAGTTAAGAAAGTTCTTGATGTTGGCTGTGGAGCAGGAAGACATGTAGTAGCTTGGGAGAAGCACGGCTATAAGGCTAGTGGTTTTGATTTGAGCGCAGAGAGTATTTCAATCGCAAAATCCAAGCCCACAAACGCTGACTTTAGAGTCTTAGACATGAGAGATCTGAAGGACCAAACAGAATGGTCAAATGAGTTTGACCTCATCTCCAATTTGTTTACCAGTTTTGGATATTTTTCTAAAGAAGAGGATCACAAGTCAGTTCTAAATGGGTTTAACCACGCTCTAAAGCCTGGCGGTTTATTAATCTTTGATTACCTAAATGTTCCGTTTTCTCTATCTAGGCTAATCTCTTCAGAGGTTATTACTATCGAACATTACACTTTTAAGATAGAACGACGTCTAAAAGACGGATTCTTTCAGAAATCAATAAGCTATACATCTCCTGAAGGAAAGGATTGTAATTTTATTGAACAGGTTAGAGCATGGACCGCAAATGATTTGAAAATACTATTATTAGATGTAGGTTTGCAAACCGAGAAAATATTTGGAGATTATGATTTAGGTGATTTCTCTGATGAATCTCCTCGCTGTATTATTGTTGCTAGAAAAATACTTGATTTATAAATGATATTAACAGGCTTAGCATTATTAATTGTTGCCCTAATCGGCGGATTGGCACTTGAGATCTTGGGAGATCGTGCGATGAATAACTTGTCCATCATCCTTGCTTTTGGGGGAGCTTTCATTATGGGCTTGCTATTTCTCCACCTAGTTCCCGAAGCGTTCTCGTACAGCTCGATTGCCGGCACGTTCGTTCTTATCGGTTTTTTAGTCCAAATTTTACTCGAATACCTTTCTAAAGGTTTAGAGCACGGGCATGTTCATTTAAGTGATTCGTCTAACCACAAGGTCTCAACAGTTATGCCTTGGGCTGCTATAGTGAGTTTATGTATCCACGCATTGTTAGAATCTATGCCACTTGCTGAAGGAGCTTCTGTTGCTGATGCTGCTCATCAGGTTAGATCGATGGGCAGTTTACACGTTCATGTACACGCTGACACAGCAATAGGCTCTGCATTGTTTATGGGGCTTGCTCTTCACAAACTCCCCGTTGCTTTAGTGTTAATGGGGCTTATTAAGTCAACAGGGGCAAGTAAAGTTACTAGATGGGGCTTACTTGCCTTGTTCGGGATCATGCCCGGATTAGGCATGTACATCTATGATACAATTATTCACTCAGGTTTTGCGATCCCTGGAGGAGTTAGCACTTTTATGTCTGCTACTCACGGCTTAGTCATTGGAATTCTTTTACACGTATCAACTACTGTCATATTTGAAAGCGGGGAGGGGCATGCCTTTAATTACCATAAACTTATAGCAACGTTATTAGGGCTTACAATCGCTTATATCACTCTTGGTTAATACGAGATTAAAAAAAAAACGCAACCTTTTATTTCTTGTTCTCGTATAGGTTGTTATGAGAAATTACAGCATCTTCATTTCAGAGTTTCAAGTAGAAACTCTTTCGTTATCTAAAAGCTTATATTCTATTGATGTATTTAAGCACTGCTTAAATTAAATCTCTACTCGAAGATAGAAGCTGCAAGACTTTGTGATTGACTCCAAGCTCTTTCATCTTTCACACTCCAGAGACCTTTAGAAGTAAACAATTCAATCATTTTTTCAGTTGGAGCGTTACCCACTAGGTCATCTTGAGCCATAGGACAACCACCTATTCCTCGAATTGCTCCATCAAATCGACGACAACCGCCTCTAAGCGCAGCCTCGATTTTTTTCAAACCTTCAGTAGCATGAAGATGCAAGTGAGCACCGAATTGCACATCGGGTAATTCAGAGATAACTCCTTTAAATGCTCTTTCCACAATTTCTTCACTTGCCGTACTTACGGTATCACTTAAAGCGACAACTCCCACGCCCAGTTCTCTATTAAGTTTCGTGGAAAATTCGGCCAACATATCTTCATGCCATAGGTCACCATATGGATTGCCAAACCCCATGCTTAGATAAACGACAAGTCTTTTGTCATTGTTTTGGCAAATAGATTGAATTTTCTCTAGCCTATCGAAAGCTTCATCAATACTTGCACCGGTATTCCTCATCTGAAATGACTCAGACAAGGACAATGGGAACCCTAAGTCGTTCACCGATTTAAAGACACTTGCTTGTTGTGCTCCACGTTCATTAGCAACTATCACAAGAGTCCTTGTACCTGGTTTAGGTAAAACACCTTCGTCTTCTAAAACAGAAAGCACCTTGTTGGTATTTGCCATTGAAGGAACAGCTCTAGGAGAGACAAATGATCCTAAATCTAATGTATCGAAGCCTACATCTAACAGAGCACGATAATAAGTGATCTTATCTTCTGTAGAGATTTTATGCGGCCAACCTTGTAATGCATCCCTTGGGCATTCAACCAAATGAATTCTATCCATGAAACGAAGGTAAAGAGAAGATGTTTTTATTCAGTAAAAATGAAACCTTAATGTAAGTAGTTACGTAAAGTGAGTATCTAACAAAAGAATCAACTATGGAACTCAATCTATTCAACCGCCTTCCTCTAAATGAGAAAACCAGCTATATGTGGGACAAAGGAGTATGTTATGCGTCTAGAGTCGTAGAAGAAAGATACATATTATGCATTTATGAATTAGATGGATTTTTCGTTGAGGCCATATACTCACGCAGAAACAATAGAGTGAATGCGATATTACCTCTTGCTCATATTCCAGAGTGGGATGGTTACGTTGACCAAGTGTTGACTAACTTACTTAAGCTTAACTAAGAAGATAAATAACTAAAAACAGTATAGCTGTTACCGATATTAGTCGTGATAGCATAAATGGGATCGTATCTTTTAGTAACCATGCTACACCTGTCAGCGATGCCGCAATAAAGTGATTCACTGAATCGATATGCATCTCTAAAGGAATAGATTTATCTATCCATTGAAGCGCTTGAATGGATTTCCCAGTTATAAGCCCGCCCAAACTTAATATTGCATTCCCTATTACAGGATCAATTGTCATCACAAAACTACCCAGGCCAATAGTAGCTCCGATAAAAGTCACTAGAACACTCGCAATTACATTTAAGGGTAAAAAGAAAATCGGAACCTTTTGAAAAACCAATGTCAGCCATGCTAAGGTTGCGGTTTGTGCAGCAATGGGGATTCTTAACATCAACCATTTGGGCTTAGAAACAACGGCTAAAATGCCTGCGGTAGCAGCAAAACTTAATTGCGTTCCCAACTGCTGTGGGGCAAATGGATCTACCCATGCCACAACCCAAGCAGCTACACAGAGTGCTTGCCAAGGTAGAACAGACTGACTAGTCCATTTCCCAGCAATAGCAACTGTCAACATAATTCCAGATCTTATTGCAGACCATGGACTTCCACATGCAATTATGAAAGTCCAAATCCCACCCAACCCAAATCCTGATAAATATTTAATTTCCCGCCTGCGACTTCTTAGGAATAACAAAGGAATAAAACCTACAAGACCTACATGATATCCACTTACTGCTAGGAGATGAGATAGACCAGCTCTAGCGAATAAATCTTTTGATTTTCGACTTAAAAGACTTTTATCACCTGTAGATAAACCTAACATAAAACCCAATGCTTGTTTCTCAACACCTGCTCCCTCAAGGTTGGTTTTCATAGCAAATCTATATGTTGAAGAAATTGGGGTTGTGCCTTCAAGACTTAATGATTCAAGAGGCCTAAACACTCCATTACATCCAAGGCTTTCATAATAAGCTTTCACATCGAATGAACCTATATGTTTATTTTCAAAGGGCTTCCAAATACCTATTGCTATGCTTTTGGTAGACGGAAATTTTATTTGATTGGGCCAAATAATCCCCACTTTACCGATCTCCAACGTGCTTGCATATCCGTAGATATTCCTACCACAATGAACTGGTTGAGGCTTACAGCTTTTTAAAGTTAAAACAATCAAATCACCATCTTTAGATGGCACATTAACCACTTGTGAACTTGCTCTAAGAAAACCGAGAGCTGAGCATGCAATAAAAAAAAGGAAACGGTAAAAAGTAAATTGCAATGACCATCTAAATCCTAACCAACAGCCAGAGATGATCCAAACAATTATAATAAATTCCCACGCTAACATTTTACCCAACCCCATAGAAGTTCCTACCCAGAAAGCAATAACATAGGGTAAAAGTGGAGCATGAGTTCTCATAATGAAGAGCTAATGAAAGCAACTTCAGTATCTAATTATCGCATGATTTTGTGATTGTACAGAACTAATTCACTGCTGTACTAAAATGTCAAATTCACCTAAAATCAGAGCGAGGAAGATCACTCATTTTAATTACCCCCTTAAAGAAATATTGAATTAGAATACTTTTTGAATAGGTGCCCACGAGGTTGTTTTTTTCCGTATTGCGGTTTTTTATCTCAAACTTACGTTTCCTTAAGCTGGAAGGGAGCATCGAGAAAAACATAAAATGAGCCTTTGCAACAGCCAAGAAAAACAAGATTTCACCTCTAAGTAGAAATCTAACCGCTGCTACACCATCAAGAATCAATCGTCTGAAAATAAACACTGGTATAAAGCCCACTTTATTCTTCGATAAAATGATCAGGTTGTTTCTGAAATTTAAATAAACTTTAAAGGGATTAGATGACGTAAGGGTCCCACCACCTAAATGTCTTACCGATGCACTTCCACAAACACCCACTTTGTATCCTCTGTTTTTGAGACGCCAGCATAAATCAATTTCCTCCATGTGAGCAAACAGATCATCGTCTAACCCCCCAACTTCTTCCCAAACCTTAGCGTCGATAAACAGAGCTGCTCCAGAAGCCCAAAACACTTCTCTATCGGTTCTATACTTGCTGTCAGCTTTTTCAAAGGAATCAAACATCCTTCCAGCGCAAAACATAAAGCCATCTTTATCTATAAACCCTCCTGCAGCACCAGCGTATTCATATAAAACAGGATTTTTATCGTCTAATATTAGTGGAGCAGCAGCCTTCCAATCATGGTCGGTCATAGATTTGTTGACTGAAGTCACCCAACCTTTGCTCACTCTTACGTCTGAGTTAAGAAGTACGAATCTATCTGAAATGATTTGGGATAAGCCCCTGTTATAACCACCTGCAAATCCATAGTTTTCATCTAACTCGATCACCTCAACTTCCTTGAAATGTTCCTTGAGCCAAGCAACAGAATTGTCCGTGGAGCCATTGTCAATAACGAACACCTTATAAGCGTCCGATTGAGAAGATTCAATCACAGATGGGAGGTAGGTCTTGAGATGATTAACTCCATTCCAATTTAATATTGCAACTGAAGTTATCATCTGGGGCTATAAAACAATTCTTCCGGCTCCTCACGTGAATGAGTATCACGGGGGTTAAGCCTATTTAATTGAGATTCTGTCACTTGCAACCTATTTTCACGTGATTTCAACACCTCTATCCAATCTTCATTTCTAATTTCTCCAGGCATATCTGAATGTAGAATCTCAAGACACTCACTTACAACGTGTGGTGCAAAAAACAAGAATCGTCGATTGGAAAGCCCTACCGTATGGTGATAATGCCATATTTCATATGGGTAGTAATCTGTACCGTATAGACGTGAAACAATCGTGTTAGGCCTCCCATATTTGAGATAAACATAGCCTTGGTCAGTATCTGCTCCATGGCCACTTCTACAACCTCCAAATATGCTGTCGACAACCATGACCTCATGAGCGTAATTTTCCCATGCTTTTTGAGGATTGTCAGGGTTCTTATTCACCCAAAACTGCTCTAAAAAGCCTTTCATCATATCGATGTCATTGGTTTCCTTAAGTACTCTTAATATTGTATTCTGCTGTGATGATGTTCCGAGTGGCAAGTGATCTTCGAGATGTCTATAAAGTTTTCTGATATCCGTCCAATTTGATGCAAAATTCAGGAGAGGAACATCTGAGAGTGGGAGAGTGGTGTCAGGTGTCCAGCGGGAAACAGGGAAGTTAAGAGTGGTTATTTCATCACCATTCTTAGTTCTCAGTTCAATAGTCAAAAACCCGCCATCGAGAGGAGGTACAGCCAGATCAACTGGTAGTGTTTCAAAAACAGGAATCACGGCTGCTGCTCTAAGTCTCAGATATCTTGTATGGTTTAAAGACATTCTACCATCTCCTCCAGTAAAACCAAACGACATTAGAAATAAAGAATCCTCACCGACAACCTTGTCAATATTGTACAACTCAACATAGAACCTAGCCTGATCAGCCATTGGTGAGATCCTAGTATCTACCAGAGGCACCAGGTTCATTCCAGAACGTGAAATGTCAGAGACTTCACCAGGAGTAACTTTTGAGTAAGCTTCAATAAGCATGACGTCAGATATCTCAGGTCTATCACCTAGACTAATGCTGATTTCATCGACAATACTTACTGAATCTATTTGGGTTGTAATAGAGTAATTGCCATGAATCAATTTAATCCTCTCTAGATGAAAGTGTGAACCTGTATGAGCTATTAATGAATCGCTGGTAAGTGGACCATCGAGATTAACCTTCCTAAAGGCTGCCAATCCATTAGAATTTTCAACTGTAATTGCTATTTCTATGTGTGAGTGCCAAACAGAGTCAATAAGTTCTATTTCCATACTCTCTGAAGCAATCTCAATGCATACATCTATATAACTAGACCCATCAGCAAGTTTATACTTGAGGATGTTTGTAGATAGAGATGCTTGGGCTAGTACACCATGAGATAAAAGCCCAGACATTAATAATAAAATCAAATTCCTCATATCGTAAAGGTAGGTTTTAGAATTCACTGCGCTACAATTTTAAATGATGAATGATTTCTTTTCTGATTTCAGTTTTGAGCACGAAAAAGCCCATCGCATTAGCAATGGGCTCTTTGTTCTCTTTTGCGGAGGCGGAGGGATTCGAACCCCCGGTACCTTGCGGTACGCTGGTTTTCAAGACCAGTGCATTCGACCACTCTGCCACACCTCCTTAAAACAACGGTGCAAAAATACATACTAGAATACAAATACAGTCTAAATACAGCCTAAATCTCTTTTAATTTAATCTGCCCCTTTTGAATGATAATAGATATTATGTAAACTAACGTGTTATCTTAATTAACCGTTGGCACTATCGTGTTGATTTACAAAATACTAGCGCCTATTGTACGGTATTATTACTGGAACGTCTTAAGGAGATTATTCATCTCTATAAACTTATCGTCCTCACCTGTTCGAGCATATATGTCTTTTAGAGATCTAATTGTCTCAACATCTTTATTATCTACAGCAAATGCGGATTCAAGAAAAGGCTTCGCAGTCGAGAACATTTCTTTGGAATCATTCTCCAGTTTCTTTTGTGAAGAGGCCTCCGATTTAGACATGCGTGGCTTCCACATTTCGTTAGCTTCATTAATACCGTTTACAGCTTTATTAAAGTATAGAGCTCCAAGATTGTAGTTAGCGTCGAAATAATCAGACTTAACATCTATGGCTTTTTTGTATGCAATAATAGCATCCTCAGTCATTCCTATGTTATCAAGAACACTTCCTAAGCTAAACCATAGGATTTCATTTGTAGAATCTTGTTTTGCCGCAAGCTCAAGATTTGTCTTAGCACGTTCAAAATCTTTATTTGTAAGGTAAATGTTAAGCTCCTCAATAATTAAACTCTGTTCTCTTGGATAATCAACACGTGCGTCTTGTAAAATCTTTAGTGCGGCCTCGTCTTTACCCGTATTTCGGTAAAGTGTACTCACAAACAGGAATACATTCGGCACCTGATAATCGATAGCTGCACAGTCTAAGTAGCGTTCTATAGCTAAATCTGTTAAATCTGCTTTCTCATAGCACAGTGCAGCGTTATAAACTGCCATTGTATCTATCATGTCGAAATTACGAGCTACTTCTGCAGCAAGGTCAAACGAAGATCCCGCAAGATCAAAAGCTTCTGCTACATAATTTTTTATTCCTATGTTGTTTGCCTTTGTTTGAACTTGGGCTAAACCTATTCTTACCTCATCTTCATAACGAGATTTAACATCTAGATCTTTGGCCTTTAAATAACTCTCCATTGCAGTACGAAGCGCGTGAGGATATTCTATAGAAATAGTTGAATCACTTGAAATGTTCAGATATATTTCACCTCTATACCGCCAAACCTTGTCTTTTATTGCTGCCTTGTCAATTAAGATCGCTTGTTCAATATACGTTGCGGCTTCGCGGTAATCACCTTCCTTATTTGCATTGTAGGCTGACACTACTTCCTTCTGACCTAATGCGACCAATGAGAACAGACAACCTGCTATTAAAAGAAATTGTTTCATTTATAGTCTTTTACTTGTTTTCAAATTATTGTACAAAAATTGTAAGCCTTAACTCCAAGAACAGTTCTGAGTACACGTTTACAGTCTGTAAGATTGATGTATTCCAAACTTCATGCCGTTTATAAGGCTAATCTAATCTAGTATTATATGATCTAACTTTATTTAGATGAATCCGTTTCTCCAGCTTCTTCGCCATCAGCGTCTTCGCCATCAACGTCTTCGCTATTAGCACCTGCAGCAGCATCTTCAACATCTATCTCTTCATCATCCGCTTTAGGAACTCTGCACACTGAAGCAATTTCATCTTTCCCTCTGAGACTGATTAAACGTACTCCCTGTGTAGCACGCCCCATAACACGAAGATCTTCAACCGCCATACGTATGGTAATACCAGACTTATTGACGATCATTAAATCGTGCTCGTTTGTTACATTAAGAATGGAAATTAATTCACCTGTTTTCTCGGTGATCTGAAGTGTTTTAACACCCTTCCCTCCTCTGTTAGTAATTCTGTAGTCATCTACTGCCGATCTTTTTCCATATCCGTTTGAGGACACAACTAGGATAGAACTTTCAGGATCGTTGACACAAACCATTCCGATAACTTCATCATCAGGGCCACCTAAAGTGATTCCCTTCACTCCCATTGCCGTTCTTCCTACAGCACGAGTTTTAGATTCGTTAAAGCGAATCGCTTTCCCTGACTTCAGACCTATAATAACCTCGCTATCACCATCAGTTAATCGAGCTTGAAGAAGTTCATCTCCCTCGCGAATCGTTACAGCGTTAATTCCGTTTGTACGTGGTCGGCTATATGCTTCAAGACTTGTCTTCTTGATGAGTCCTAATTTCGTTGAAAGAACAACGTAATTAGCATTTGCATATTCTGGATCTTTAATGTCTTTTACGGGTATGTATGCAAGCACCTTATCGTCTAGCCCTATGCTAATCAGATTCTGAATGGCTCTTCCTTTTGATTGTTTAGACCCTTCAGGAACTTCAAAGATTCTCATCCAGAAACACTTACCAAGTTTAGTGAAGATTAAAAGCCAATTGTGATTGGTTGCAGTAAAAATATTTTCAAGAAAATCTTCTTCACGTGTTGAAGAACCTTTAGCCCCTACTCCACCTCTAGACTGAGATCTGTATTCCGCTAGGCGAGTTCGCTTGATGTATCCGGCGTGAGAAATTGTAATTACAACCTGCTCATCTGGAATCATGTCCTCAATACTCACCTCCGCACCACTAAATTCTATCACCGACCTACGTTCATCACCAAATCTATCACGTACATCTTGAAGCTCCTCCTTGATGATTGACATTCTACGTTCTTTCTTGTCGAGAATATCATTTAAGTCTGTAATTAAAGCCGTAAGCTCATCATACTCAGCTCTTAACTTATCACGCTCAAGTCCGGTGAGTTTTTGCAGGCGCATATCTAAGATTGCGCGAGCTTGAATTTCACTTAACTTAAAAGATTCCATTAAACCATTGCGAGCTTCTTCAGGTGAAGAACTGGCACGGATTAATTTGATGACAGCATCAATGTTGTCTAATGCAATAATTAATCCCTGTAATATATGTGCTCGCTCTTCAGCTTTAGCAAGTTCATATTGGGTTCTGCGAACAACAACTTCGTGACGATGTTCAACAAAGTATTGAATCATATCGCGCAGATTGAGAAGGATTGGACGTCCTTTCACAAGCGCAATGTTATTCACTGAAAACGAGCTTTGTAGAGCCGTATACTTGTACAATGTATTTAAGACTACATTGGGAATAGCATCCCGCTTCAATTCATAAACGATACGCATACCATTGCGGTCAGACTCGTCACGGATTTCACTTATCCCGTCGATTCTTTTCTCGTTAACGAGTGCAGCCGTTTTGCGAATCATATCAGCTTTATTCACTTGATATGGAATCTCCTCAACTATGATAACCTCGCGACCTGACTTTGTTTCTTCAAAGCGTGCCTTTCCTCTTACAACAACCTTCCCTCTTCCTGTACGAAATGCCTCATGAACTCCTAAAACACCATGAATAACACCTCCTGTTGGAAAGTCTGGGGCTTTCACAAAGTCCATAAGATCGTCAACAGTACAATTCTCATTGTCTATGTAATGATTCACACCATCTAGAACCTCAGTCAAGTTGTGAGGCGGCATGTTTGTAGCCATTCCAACAGCAATACCCGAAGCTCCATTTATTAGAAGGTTCGGTAATTTAGCGGGAAGGACAGTTGGCTCAGTCAGACTCTCATCAAAGTTAGGTGAGAAATCTACTGTGTTCTTATCAAGATCTGCGAGCATATACTCAGCCACCTTCGTGAGCCTGGCTTCGGTATAACGCATAGCAGCAGGATTGTCGCCATCTATACTGCCGAAGTTCCCTTGTCCGTCAACCATTGGATAACGCAATGACCAGTCTTGGGACATACGAACCATTGTATCGTAAACAGACGAATCTCCATGAGGATGGTACTTACCTAAAACCTCACCAACGATACGAGCTGATTTTTTATGAGCTCTATTCGAAAGAACACCTAAGTCAAGCATTCCATATAGAACCCTTCGGTGAACTGGCTTGAAACCATCTCTTACATCGGGCAACGCCCTTGAAACAATCACCGACATCGAATAATCGATGTAGGCTGACTTCATTTCATCCGTAATATTAATCTGGATTATCTTTTCTCCTTCTGCCATAGTATCTGCTAATCTTCAATAAAACTGAGAGCTGAATGATTCGCTAAAAAGGCGTATAAACAGCAATTACACAGGGAACTCAAAAATACGAAAAGCAACCTGAGTAACAGCTAAAATAAAACTTCAATTCTTCACAATAGATGATTTTTAGTTGTGAATAACGATGATAACTTTATTTAATCTACTCGAAGGTGATATGTAGATTTGAAGTAAGTCCTTAAGCAACACTTTACTGATCTAAAGCGTTATACTTAACAAGGGATTTATTTTTAATTTGAACTTAAGACTTTACAAAATATGGACGCTAAATTTTCACCCCGAGTTAGAGAAGTAATCACCTTCAGTCGTGAGGAAGCTCTACGCCTAGAACACAACTATATAGGGGTGGAACATCTGCTTTTGGGAATCATAAAAGAAGGAGAGGGAACAGCCATACAAATCCTTGAGGGATTAAACTGTGAAGTGTCTAAACTTAGAGAGTTGGTTGAAAACTCTATTAGACCTGCTGGCGGCAAACAGATTGGGAAAGGGAACCTCCCCTTAGTAAAGCAAGCTGAGAAGATCTTAAAAATCACTTATTTAGAAGCTAAGATTTTTAAGAGCCCTGTAATCGGCACAGAGCATCTGCTGCTTAGTATTTTGAAAGATGAAGACAACGTAGCTACAAAGTCTCTGAATGCTTTTAATATTGACTACGATGTTGCAAAAGAAGAGTTTGAAACAATTCTCTCAGACAACCCTACTCCATCAACTGACCTTCCCAGCTTTGAAACTCCGACATCGTCCATAGACGATGAGCCTACAGCTAGTCATGTTAGTGGATCAAGCGGTGGAGGCGTAAGCAGTAGTGGCGGGAGTCATAGCGGTGGTTCTAAAAGGAAGGGCGAATCAAAGAGCACAACACCAGTTCTTGATAATTTCGGAAGGGATCTTACGAAAATGGCTGAAGACGGAAAGCTTGACCCTATAGTTGGAAGAGCAAAAGAGATTGAACGTGTTTCTCAGGTGTTATCAAGAAGAAAGAAGAACAACCCTATACTAATAGGTGAGCCTGGAGTTGGTAAGAGTGCAATAGCAGAAGGTTTGGCCTTGAGGATTATAGAAAAAAAGGTGAGTCGAGTTCTTTACGGAAAGAGGATTGTCACATTAGACATCGCCTCTCTCGTCGCTGGGACAAAATACAGGGGGCAATTTGAGGAGCGCTTGAAGGCTGTTATGAATGAGCTGAACAAGTCTCCTGATGTGATTTTGTTTATCGATGAAATACATACTATTGTAGGTGCTGGTGGCGCAAGCGGTTCTCTAGATGCTTCTAACATGTTTAAGCCTGCTCTTGCAAGAGGAGAGATTCAATGTATTGGTGCAACAACACTTGATGAATTCCGTCAACATATTGAGAAAGATGGCGCTTTAGAGAGACGTTTTCAAAAGGTTTTAGTTGAGGCTACTAATATTGAGGAAACAAAAGAAATACTTCACAACATTAAAGACAAGTATGAGGAACATCACAGCGTCAGTTACACTGACAAGGCAATTGACGCCTGTGTAAAACTTACTGCACGTTATATTACGGATAGACATTTGCCAGACAAGGCAATTGATGCGTTGGACGAAGTGGGGAGTCGAGTACATTTAAATAACATTCATGTACCCGAAGAAATTATTCAAATTGAAGAGGAGATTGACAGGATTAAGGAGGAGAAGATTAAAGTTGTGAGGAGCCAACGTTATGAAGAGGCTGCTAGATTGAGAGATTCCGAGCGGAATTTAATTGAACGCCTTGCTGCAGCGAAACTTAAATGGGAGGATGATAGCAAGAATCTTAGAGTAACTGTAACAGAAGCTCATGTTGGAGATGTCGTCGCTATGATGACAGGTATACCAGTCAAGCGTATTGCCGAGAAAGAAAGCGGCAAACTCGCAAGGATGGACAAAGACATTGAAGGCAAAGTGATCGGTCAGACTGAAGCAATTAAAAAGGTTGTGAAGTCTATTAAGCGCAACCGGGCTGGGTTGAAAGACCCTAACAAGCCGATTGGTTCATTTATCTTCTTGGGTCCTACCGGAGTTGGAAAAACTCAGTTGGCAAAAATATTAGCTCAATTCATGTTCGACAGTGAGGAAGCTCTGATCAGAATTGACATGAGTGAATATATGGAAAAGTTTGCTGTTACAAGACTAATCGGTGCACCTCCAGGGTATGTTGGGTACGAAGAAGGTGGACAACTTACTGAAAAAGTACGTCGCCGCCCCTACTCTATCGTGTTGCTCGATGAAATAGAAAAAGCACATCCAGATGTATTTAACCTACTTCTACAAGCTCTTGATTATGGAGTGTTGACTGATAGCCTAGGTAGAAAGATTGACTTTAGAAATACAGTCATGATAATGACTTCTAATATTGGAGCAAGACAACTGGCCGAGTTTGGTACTGGTGTAGGATTTAACACATCTGCTCGTGAGAAAAACGAGGAGCAAAATAGAGCCGGGATTATTCAAAAAGCTTTGAAAAGTGCTTTCGCTCCTGAATTCCTGAACAGAATTGATGACGTTGTCTTATTTCAGTCACTAAAGCGTGAGCATATTCACAAGATAATTGACATTGAGTTAGATGAACTTAGCAAAAGAATTAAAGAATTAGGCTACGGCTTTAACGTTTCTGATGAAGCTAAAGACTACATCGTAAACAAAGGATATGATGAGAAATATGGAGCTCGTCCCCTGAAGAGGGCTATTCAAAAGCATCTTGAGGACCCCTTTGCTGAAGAAATCATTAACTCTGCTGTTCAGGAAGGCGACTTACTAACTGCGGACTACACGAAGGGTGATGACAATCTTACAATTAAGGTAGTAAAGGGCGGAGTGCTCGTTATGCCTAAAGGTGCCGCAGAAGCTCTTGAAGTAAAAGCTGATGTGGAGCTGAAGCCAAAAGCGAAAAAGAAAAAGACTAAGAAATCACCTAAAGAAAAACCATCTAAAGAGAAGTCCACTTCTAAGAAAGATGATCAAGATGATGCATGAGCAAACTATAAAAGATGAAAAAAATCTTTATTAACTCTCCTCTTTTACAAAGACTTTCTAATGTTGGCCTTGGTATTCTTCGAAACAGATATTCAGCGACAGCATTGATTGGTTTGTTTTGGGTTATGTTTATTAGTGATATCGATTTGTTTTTCATTGCTAAGGAGCAATCAAAACTCCAAGAAATGAGGGAAGAGGTTGAAGTAACTAATTTAAAAAACAACACGTTGAGATTACAACTTGATGAAATCGAGAAGAACCCAGCTGTTTTAGAGAGGGTTGCACGTGAGCGCTATTTCATGAAGCGCCCAGAGGAAGAGGTGTTCAGAATAGTTGAATAATTGCTGTAACCATTCTTCCTATCGAACTTGGGTCTTTTACTACACTAAATAAAAGGCCAAACAAAGCACCATAAATGTGTGCATCATGCGCTATACCCGTACCCCCTGCCTTCTGCATATGTCTCTCGTACAAAAAGAATAGAACTCCAGCAAAAATAGCTGGTATGGGGATAATGAAAAAGAGTAAAAGAGTATGTGTAGGGTGAGCAACAATAAAAGCCATTAAAACAGCGCTCACGGCCCCTGATGCTCCAAGAGATCTGTAATTAACATTGTCTTTATGCTTAGTTAGTGCGGGAATTGTTGCCGTTAAAAGGGCTCCGAAATACAAAACCGGAAAAGAAGCCCCCATTTCTGCCTCGACAGTCCTTCCAAATTCCCAAAGAACGAACATGTTAAAAAACAGATGTGTACCATCGGCATGAATAAATCCATGACTTACAATACGATAATATTCCTTAAAGTGATTTACGTTGTAGGGGACAAGCATAAGCTTGTCTAATATTTGGGGCTTCTTCATCGCGAACAATGAAGCCCCAATTGTTAAAGCTAAGATAATTAATAACATGAATTAATCGCTTGAGTGATCAGCTATGATTACCCATTGTTCATTGATTTTATGCCAAACTAGAGAGTACATTCCTCCAACATCTTCATTCAACTTCCAGGCCCCAATCACAAGTGCTGAGTTTTCACATAGTGGAGTCCAACTCCTGTTAGTGAAAGTAAGATTCCCCATAGACTCTCTATCGGGATACCCCTTTATATATCTACTCAGTGTTGCATCATAACCTGTAGTAACACCGTCACCTCCCACAAATAAAAGACTGTCTGACTGCATATAGCCAATCATAAACCCCTCGAGATCGCCCTTATTCCATGATTCCTGCTGTTTCAGCATTGTAGCCGCAACAGAAGGAGGCATTCCTGGTACTTGGATTTGGCCAAATAGATTTAACGACCCTAAGAAAAGACAGATAAATAAAAACTGATTATACATTGAAACGGAAGTGCATAATGTCACCATCTTGAACGATGTACTCTTTACCCTCAACGGATAATTTCCCCGCTTCTTTTACTGCGTTCTCAGATCCGTAGTTCACGAAATCATTGTAACCCATAACCTCAGCGCGGATGAAACCTTTTTCGAAATCTGTGTGGATTACTCCTGCAGCCTGTGGAGCTGTAGCACCTTTGTGGACAGTCCAAGCTCTAACTTCTTTCACACCAGCAGTGAAGTATGTGTGAAGGTCTAAGAGCTCGTATGCAGTTCGTATTAGTTTTGCAACTCCTGCTTCTGCTAAACCTAGATCTTCGAGAAACATTGACCTTTCTTCTAAGTCATCGAATTCCGCAATATCTGACTCGATTGAAGCCCCTATAATAAGAACGCTGGCACCCTCAGCATCAGCCATTTCCTTTACCTGTTCTACATATTTATTGCCTGTAACCACACTAGCTTCATCGACGTTGCACACATATAAAACTGGTTTAAAGGTTAACAGCTGGAGCTCCTTCATGATGATCACTTCAGTGTCTTCGAGCTCAAGTTTGCGCGCATTTTCACCTCTTAGAAGTAATGCCTTCAGACGATCAAAGAATTCAAGTTCCTTTACGGCTATTTTATCACCTGTTCGAGCTGCTTTGCTAATCTTGTCTCGCTTAGCGACAACACTTTCTAGATCCTTTAGCTGTAGCTCCATATCGATAACTTCTTTATCTCTTATAGGATCTACAGAACCATCAACGTGAATGATGTTATCATCATCGAAACATCTTAGAACGTGAAGTATTGCGTCAGTGGTTCTAATGTTTCCTAAAAACTTATTTCCGAGCCCCTCCCCTTTGCTTGCACCTTTAACAAGCCCTGCTATATCAACAATTTCGACTGTTGTAGGCAAAACGTTTTGTGGCTGAACCAACTCTGCGAGTTTGTTTAATCTAGGATCTGGAACAGTAATAATACCCAAATTAGGCTCAATTGTACAGAACGGGAAATTTGCACTTTGTGCCTTTGCATTTGAAAGACAATTAAAAAGTGTTGACTTTCCTACATTAGGAAGTCCTACGATACCACATTGAAGAGCCATGATTGTAATCTTTATAAGGAGTGCAAATGTAGAAAATTTACCTCTCAACGACTTACAAAACTTTATCCACAATTTAAGAATGTAAATCTTAGAGTAAGTACTTTCGCATAATCAGTAAAAGCACATCATATAAAATCATGAGCACACAAGCCACTCCCGCAATTTGTTCCCAAGTTAGACGCGACATCGTTCGCATGGTACACGCAGTTTCTTCAGGCCATCCAGGCGGTTCACTGGGGTGTGTTGAGCTCATTGTAAAACTATACTTCGACGAGATGAATCTCGACGCTGAAAATTTCACGATGGATGGAAAGGGTGAAGACTTGTTCTTTTTGTCGAATGGACACATCTCCCCTGTTTGGTATAGCGTCCTCTCTCGCAGAGGTTTTTTTGCCACCAAAGAGCTTGCAACATTTCGCAAAATCAATTCCCGCCTTCAAGGTCACCCAGCAATTGAAGAAGGGCTTCCCGGAATCAGAATTGCTTCTGGGTCTTTAGGACAAGGATTAAGTGTAGGGATAGGAGCTGCAACAACCAAGAAACTAGCTGGAGAAAAAACTTGGGTTTACACACTGCATGGAGATGGAGAATTACAAGAAGGTCAGATTTGGGAAGCGGCAATGTATGCAGCTCACAACAAAGTAGACAATATCATAAGTTTCGTCGATTGCAACGGCCAACAAATAGATGGTTCTACAGACGACGTTCTTTCCCTTACAGACCTCGGAGCTAAGTGGGCTGCATTTGGCTGGAGAGTCTTAAAATGCGACGGACACGATCTAGAAGATATTGGAAGAGCTATTGCAGAAGCAAAATCTCATTCTGGAAGTGGAGTGCCAAATATTGTACTCATGAAAACAGAAATGGGCAAAGGAGTCGACTTTATGGAAGGAACACACAAGTGGCATGGCATCGCTCCCAATGATGAACAACTCGCTGACGCACTTTCTCAACTCGAAGAGACGTTAGGAGATTACTAAACAAGTGTTTCCTAAGCCTACATATAATTGTTTTTCTGCCCTGAGTCTAATAGCATTTGCTTTTTTCTCAGTCTCTTTATGTGCTCCTTTTTCTGCACAAACAAATGCAGCAACTCTGACAGTCGAGTCAGCGTCTGGCAGCGATGGTATCGATGATGGGCCCACAAGAATTCTTTTCGTTTTTGACGCCTCAAATAGCATGAATGCTTTTTGGAGTGGTGAAAGGAAAATTGTCCTCGCCACAAGGTTGCTTTCTAAATCTTTAGCATCTCTATACGGAACAACTGATTTAGAGTTGGGGCTAAGGGCGTATGGACATGGCACAAAGCACATAGAGGGCCAACAGGACTGTGATGATACTGAGCTTATTGTACCGATTAAAAAAGGAACTAACCTTATTATAAAGCAAGAGCTCGGCCGTCTTAAAGCTCAGGGAACAACACCTATCGCTAGGTCTTTAGAGAAGTCAGCCGAGGATTTTCCTTCTGAACCCGGCAAGAACATAATCATCCTTATTACCGACGGTATAGAAGCCTGTGATGAAGACCCATGTGCTGTTAGCAGAATGCTGCAATCAAAAGGCATCGTCGTAAAACCTTTTATTATAGGAATAGGAATAGATGACAAACACAAGGAATCACTCCGTTGTGTTGGGAACTTCTATGATGCAACGAATCCTGAAGTTTTTGAAACTGTGCTAGATTTGGTTTTAGAACAGGCTTTACACAATACAACTGTGGAAGTAAGACTACTTGACGAGGAGGGCGATCCCACAGTTACAGATGTTCCTATGACCTTTACAGATCTGAGGTCTGGCACTCACCACCCACAAGTTGTTCATACTTTAAGCTTTAACAACCTTACCGACACGTTCTATCTAGACCCGATACCTACTTATAGTTTGAAGTTACATACTCTTCCTAACAGAGGAATGGATTCAGTCCAACTCTCACCTGGCAGACACAATATTATTAGTGTGCCAAATATGGAGCAGGGTCTTCTAAGCCCGCAATTCCCAAACTCAAAACGCAATGCCTATAACAATTTAGGTGTTGATATATATGAAAGCGGAGAGTGCAACTCATTTTACTCAATCGAAATTGGTGAAAGTGCGACAGTTCTAACAGGGACGTACGACCTTGTTTTTCACACCTCCCCCCTCACCTATGTCTATGGTGTTACTGTTGAAGAAGATGTACCTACTAACATCACCATTGCAGCACCTGGGAGTTTAATGTTACAATCCAATACATCAGGTTTTGGGAGTATTGTCGATGCGAGTACGCTTGAACACATTATTCAACTCCCCTCAGGGAATCCCTCAGGCCGTTACACATTACAGCCAGGCACATATACTATCATATTTAGAGCTCGTAGAGCGAGATCTTCTAAATATTCTTTTCAATCTAAGTTTACAATAACCTCGGGGACAACCCTTAATTTGAATCTTCATGACTGATTCTGCTACTTATATTTTATTAAATCCTACTGAATCTAAAGATACTCGCAGCGGGTTTGGTGCGGCTCTTCTCGAATTAGGAACCACACATCCTGATGTTGTTGCTTTATGCGCAGATTTAACAGGATCATTGAAAATGGGTGACTTCAAAGATGCTCACCCCAATCGATTTTTCCAGGTTGGAATTGCTGAAGCGAATATGATAGGGATGGCAGCGGGAATGACAATAGGAGGGAAAATTCCTTTCACAGGAACTTTCGCTAATTTCTCTACAGGTCGTGTGTATGACCAAATCCGTCAATCTGTTGCATACAGTGAAAAGAACGTAAAAATATGTGCTTCTCATGCTGGACTAACACTCGGAGAAGATGGAGCTACTCATCAAATATTAGAGGATATAGGTATGATGAAGATGCTGCCTAACATGACCGTTATCTGCCCTGCAGATTATGAGCAAACTCGTCAAGCGACTCTGGCGATTGCCGATTATGAAGGGCCTGTTTATCTCAGGTTTGGACGTCCGAAACTCCCCGTTTTCTACAAAACTGATGCACCATTTGAAATCGGAAAAGCTCAAAAATTAATGAGTGGTGACGATGTAACAATTATTGCAACTGGATATATGGTTTGGGAAGCAATTAAAGCGGCGAAAATCTTAAAAGAAAAAGGCATTCACGCTGATGTGATTAACATGCACACAATCAAACCACTAGATGCAGATGCTATTATCGAAAGTGCAGCGCGAACTGGAAAAGTTGTCACTGCTGAGGAACACCAACGTCTGGGTGGACTTGGAGGCTCAGTGTCTCAAGTTCTAGCTGAGAACAACCCTACTCCTATGCGCATGGTCGCTGTTGATGACAGGTTTGGCGAAAGTGGTACACCTACACAATTAATGGACAAGTATGGACTCAATGCCGAAGCTATTGTAGCAAAAGCGTTAGAGTTGTTTTAGGTTTCGAGTACTGTCAATTCGATCAATACTTATAGAGAGAACTGGGAATAGGTTAGTGAGGCGCTTTATCTAAATCTGCAAGACAAGAGTAAAGTTTGTCTTTCAACTCTTGTGTGGCAGGTACGAGAGGTAATCTGACATTAGAGGAGCAAATTCCAAGATGCTCTAACATGGCTTTAATTCCAGAGGGATTTCCTTCAGCAAATATTGCTTCAATTGAAGTTGATAAATTTAGGTGAGCTTGTCTTGCTTCTATGATTTGGCCAAACAAAGCTTGGTGAACCATTTTTCCAAAAATAGTTGGGAGTGCATTGCCAATTACGGAGATTACTCCATCAGAACCAGAAGCAATCATTGCCAAGGTGAGAGCGTCGTCTCCAGAAAAAACTAAAAAGTTGGGAGGACGGTTTTTTAGAATAAAATCAATTTGGGCTAAATCACCACTGGCTTCCTTAACGGCAAATATATTCGGATGATTTGCAAGCTTAAGAGTTGTGTCTGCTGCAAGATTACAGCCAGTACGTGAAGGCACATTGTAAAGCATAACAGGCCTGCAAGAAGCGTCAGCAACCGCGGTAAAGTGAGCTATCAGCCCCTCCTGAGTCGGTTTATTATAATGAGGGCAAGCACTTAGGACAGCATCAACGCCTGTAAGATCGAATTTCTCAATACGTTCACACAGCGCTGCGGTATCATTGCCTGCAAGACCTACCACGATCGCTTTTCTTTTTGCATTGATTTCAATCACGAAATCTAAAACACTTCGTTGCTCCTCAAGAGTTAAAGTTGGAGTTTCAGCTGTTGTTCCTAGAACAACTAAAAAATCACAAGCACCTGAAAGTAAATGCTCAATTAATTTTTGTAATGCCGGGAAGTCGACTTTACCATTGTCTGTAAATGGGGTAACCATTGCAACACCTAATCCACTTAAATTATTCATGTTATCGAATGTTTTCTTGTGTAATAAATTTAAATGTCCTTTCTGTTTGCTCTTGCCAAACTGCCATTTCATCTTTCTCTAATTCCATAGATCTTCCTATGGTAATGTCATAATCTTTAGGATAGTCAGATTGTTTCGGTCCGACTTTCATTTTTGCTTTCGAAGATTTAAGCACGAATTTCAAAGGAAGAATAGGATCTAATTCTAAGTCGATCAGAATATCAAATTCAATCCCCGTAAAATTCACAACCTCCGTTGTAGGTTTAGAAAACCAGTTTAAATCAGATTTGCAAAAATATCCACTTGATAGTTTTTTCACTAACCATCTGGGGGTGTCCTTTGCATCTTTATCGACATAAGACAAAATGGAGACACTCTTCACATCTAATTCCTCCTTTAAATGCTTAGATAAATCAACGATTATCTGACGAAACTCAAAATCTCTTTCTAAGTAAATTAACCCTACATGGTTTGCATTTCGCAGGTTACAACTTTGGCGATTTCTCAACGAATTCGTATCTCTTGCGAGAAACCATTTCGTAATGCGTAGTTTTATGAGGTCTTTGAAATTCACCATCCAAAGGTAGGTACGTAAATATACTGTGGCACGGTTGATGCATCTTTTTCAAAAAAAAATAAACCCCTTTTAAATATGAAGTTATTTTCCATTTTCATCTTAACGATTCTTGTCGTTTTTTCTACCAGTTGTTCTTCTAATTTAGGCTCTACAGTAAATGAGCCTTTTTCAGGAAAATCTTACATGTCAAATGCAAGATATTTTAAAGCCACTGGTAAAGGAGTAAGTCACAATGAGAATGTGTCAAAATCTAAAGCTGACATGTCTGCTCACAAAGCATTAGCACAACAGGTATCCACTTCAATACAAGTTGTCGCGGACAACTATATGCAAGATGTACAAGGTGCACATGTTAATGAAGCTGTAGAAGTCTTTAAGAGTCTTACAAGAGAAATTACAAATACGACAATCGTTGATTTGAGACAGACAGGGTCAAAAAAATATATTCAAGATGATGGGAAATATGCTGTTTATGTAGCATACGAAATAAAAAAGGCAGCCATGTTTCGTTTCCTAAAAAAAATGGCGAAAACTGAGACACAAGTCGCCCCAATGGTTAGGACTCAAATCATCAACATGTGTGATGATGAAATCTTAAGACTCGAAGAATAGAAGAAGACTAATTCGCCTTATTCAAAAGAGACGAGAAATTAGACTTAAATTTCTCAAGCTTAGGCGTAATTACAAAAGAACAATAAGAGGCATTGCTGTTCTTCGCGTAATAATCCTCATGGTAATTTTCAGCGGGGTAAAACACACTGAATTTCTCTAAACTCGTGACAATAGGGGATGTGAACTCTCCACTGCTTTTTGCAGCATTAATTGCAATCTCAGACAGTTGCTTTGTTGATGAAGAATTGTAAAAGATGACAGATCTATAGTGAGTACCCACATCACCTCCTTGCCGATTTAATGTAGTTGGGTCGTGTGTCGAGAAAAAAACGGAAAATAAATCAACGATATCAATAACATCTTGATCGTAGGTGATTTTAATGACCTCAGCATGACCTGTTGTTCCTGTGCATATATCTGCATAAGTAGGGTCTAAGGTGTTTCCACCTGAATAGCCTGGCTGGACAGATGTAACCCCTTTCACATTAGAGAAAACTGCTTCGGTACACCAAAAACAACCACCACCTAAAATCAATTCACCCATTAAACCGGGATATTCCAGCCATGTTTATCCTCTCCTGTTCCAAGTCTAACAGAATCTAGAGCTGATTGAATTTGAGGAGCAACACTCCAAGTTGAAGTGTCAGGCAAATCGTAATCACCACTTGCAAATCCAATAGTACAAATTACGGATACAGTTGCTGCAGTACCTAGTCCAAAAGCCTCTTGTAAAAGTCCATTTCCTGCAGCCTCTTCAAGTTCTGCAACTGAAATCATTCGGGATTCTACATCAATACCTAAATCCTTCGCCAAGATAATTGCGCTATCTCTTGTGATACCCGAAAGTACTGTTTCGCTTGTAGAAGGAATAATCAATTTCCCGTCTACTACGAACGCTGCATTCATTGTACCACACTCTTCAATATACTTATGAGATTCTGCATCAGTCCACAACAGCTGATCATACCCCTCTTCAATAGCAAGCTTCGTGGGGAGTAAGGCAGCAGCATAGTTTCCAGCAGCTTTAGCTGCTCCGGTTCCACCTTTAGCAGCTCTCGTGAATTGAGTTTCAACCTTAACTCTAACGTCCTTACTGTAGTATTGACCAACTGGACAAGTAAAGATCATGAATTTATAACTAAAACTAGGTCTAACACCTACGTGAGAGTCAGTTGCAAAAAGAAATGGTCTAATATAGAGTGAAGATTGAGAATTAAAAGGAACCCATGCTTCATCTAAACTGATGAGCTCTACCAAGGCCTGCATAAAAATATCCTCAGGTACTTCAGGCATACAAATCCTTTTAGCACTGCGATTGAATCTTGCAATATTAGCTCCTGGTCGGAACATACTGACACTTCCATCTGGCTGGCGGTAGGCCTTCATTCCTTCAAAAATAGCCTGTCCGTAATGGAGAGCCATTGTTGAAGGACTTAAACTCAATGGACCAAACGGCTCTATACTCCCTCTCTTCCATTCGCCATCAACATAATCCATAACAAACACATGATCAGAGAACACTTGTCCAAAAGTAATATTGTCAAAATCAACTTGATCAATAGATGAATTCTGTGATACGTTAATCTCAAATGTAGAGTCTTTAGTCAACATGGTTATCATCTATTTAGTGGTGGGCAAAGGTCTGAATTTTATTAGGCCAAAACAAATCATAAGATAAACTAGATACGTAAAAAATGATAAATCATTTCATTAAAGCATATAAACAGGACGTAACGGCCTGTTATTCAGGATGCGAAAAGAAATTTATTCGGACTTACAATCCCTGATTTAACGGCATACATGACAATTCCCGCAGTGTTTTTAACACCCAACTTAGACATAATGTTTTTTCTATGCGTGGTAATTGTGTGAGAACTAAGAAAAAGCATTTCTGCGATTTTACTGTTTGTGAGACCTTCGGAAATCAAAGTTAGAATTTCTTTTTCTCTCCTACTCAAAGCAACAGCATCACAAGACAAATCAATATGATTCATCTCAGAAATATCAATCGATTCTTTTCTTATTTTTTCGAGAATTTTCCCACAATAAAAACTTTTCCCTTTTGATGTAGACTCAATGGCATCAACAACTTCAGGGATATCACAAGATTTTTTTATGTAGCTATCAATTCCTGCCCTTAGCGCATTAATAAGAGTGTTTCCATTTTGAAGAGGAGTTATACCTAACAGGAATAGTTTAGGAAACTTCCTTTTAATACTCATGACAGTTTCAATGTCAAAATCATCACTCAAAAAATCAATAATCACTAAATCCGGGGATTTTACATTGATTAAAGCTAAAACACCTTCAGAACTATCCGCTTCACCTACAACGATAAAACCATCCATTTGGTTAATAATGGCATTTAATCCCAAACGACTAATCGTACTACTATCGGCAATAATTATTGAAGTCTGAGATGTTTTCATTTATCTATTTGGAATCATTCTAGATAGCAAAGTTAACTTATTACTCCTATTAAAATCGTTTTTCCTTCAACAGCTAATTCAGTTTTTTCAAACACATTAACTGCTTCCTTGTGCAATCCACTTAAATCTCTGTATCTGTTGGAAAAATGTCCGATCATTAACCTACTTACTTTCGCTTCTAAGGCCACTCTACCAGCATCTGAAGCAGTAGAATGCATAGTTTTCTTTGCAATCTCCTTTTCCTCTTCCATAAAAGTAGCTTCGTGATAAAGCAAAGTTGCACCCTTTGCCGCTTCAACAACCTTAGGTGTGAATGCAGTATCAGCAGCAAAAACGTAAGACCGAGATTTTTCTGGTGGTTTACAACACCTATTTGGCTCTAATACCTCCCCACTTTCTCTCACCACCCTCTCCCCTTTCTTCAACTGAATAATTTCCTGAAGACTTATCGCGTGCTTTTGCTTACTATATGGTTTGATATTCCAAATTAATGACAACTCTTCCACTCTAAACCCACAAGTTGAAATGCGATGTTTTGTAGGGAATGATTCAACTTTATAGGTGTTAGTGCGATATAACTCAGTTGGCTTTTTTGGATCTAGTGTGATGAAATTCACTTTGAAATCTATATGAGTTTCCGTTTTATGCCAAACACCTTTTACAAAACTCTCTAGCTCTTGAGGACCATACACATCCAATTCAAGTTTACGCCCTAAGAGATTCATGCTAGCGATAAGTCCAGGCAGCCCCATAACATGATCGGCATGCATGTGACTAATCAATACAGTACGTATTCTTTGAAATTTTAATCTTTGCTTCCTCAGAGTAAGCTGAACCCCTTCACCGGCATCTATTAAAATTAAATGTTCGTGAATGTTGACCAACTGGGATGTAGTCAAAAAATAAGGGGTGGGTGCCGCAGCACCACACCCCAATACGGTAAGTTCGAATTTCCGCACTATTTCAGTTTACTAGTGCTGAACAACTAATCTACGTGTTGTCGTAACATCTTTTCCAGAAAGCTGAATAAAGTAAACACCGTCATTCCACAGACTAACATCCCAGTTATAATTAGGTGTAAAAGTCTCACTTAATACAACTCGACCACTCACGTCAAGAACGGTAATCTGGGTGTCTACATATAATCCCCCTTGAATAGTAAAAGAATCATTGGCAGGGTTAGGTTGTAAAGTCCAAACAGATTCTGCGTTAAAGTCATTTACGTTGACTATATTATCAACAACTACACCATTCAATTCTAAAGTACATCCATCTTCATCTGTCACTAACAGAGAGTACAAACCTGTGACTAAACCCGACAAATCCTCATCTGTACCAACGGTCAAACCGTTACCGTCTGTCCAAACAAATGTTGTTGCGCCATTGGCTCCAGTAATAGTAACATCAATAGATCCAGCACCGTTGCCATCTACCTCACCAGAAGCAACATATTCAGCAGCAAGAGTACAATCAACTGCTGAATCAATCACTACATTGTTTTCAAAGTAACTTGTGCATTCACCCGACACTATGGTTAGCATATAATTTCCTGTTCCAACATCGGTTAGGTCTTCCTCAGTCCCCACAACAGTTCCATCTGCATCAGTCCAAGAAAATGTTGCGTCCGTCACACTCTCGTTGACAGTAACGTCAATGCTTCCAAGTGTTTCGGCCTCACTGTCTACAGACGTAATATCAATATTCTCAACTAAATCGCATTGAATATTTAAAAGAAAATTGCTAAAAACAAATGGTGTAGAAAATGGTTCGAAAATGGTTAACCAGCCAGTTACGTGTAAATCAATTATATAAACAGCAGCTGTATTAGGGACTCCCTCAAGCGATACACAATACTGAGTTGCTCCAAGAAATGAACATGGATAATTTGAATCACCTAGGTTATTACAAATAACCTCTAGACCGAGTTCCTCAGGTGAATACTCAACAAGCGTAACAGTATCTGTTAAAACAACACTCTCAAGAGTAATAGAATCTATTGGAAGTGTTGGAGGGTATGTAGGGTCAACATCAGAAGCGAAAGCAGGGATTAGGATGTGAATGACATCAACATATTCAAGATTTACAACACCTGATGCTAAAGACTCGCCAAGAGTTGGATCAGGTGAAATGCCGAATCCGACATCCCCGAAATCAAAGTCAACTTCACATTGCCCGAATAGTGTACTTGTTAGAAGTAAAGCAAAAATTACTGAGTAAAATTTATTCATTTTTTAATTTTTTATATGTTTATGTGAGATCTCCTATGCACCCAATTCTCTTTCCTGCTCCTCCATGTATACCATATCAACAGCTTCATCCACAGTAGGGACAATGTTGAGGACTTTATCAAGTTGAGCAATAGAGATGAGTTTCTTTACACTCGGCTGAAGTCCACAAATAACAAAAGATCCGTTTAAATCTGTACACAGACGTTTCCCAACAAGTATTGAGCTCAAACCACTTGAGTCACAATATCTTGATGCAGACAAATCGATGACAATATTCTTAGATCCAGACTTGCCTAACAAAATCAATTGAGCTTTTAAAGAAGGTGCCTGTAAAGCATCTAACTTCTCAACTTGAGATGTAAGGATAGTGACTTTATCGCGTTGTGTTATTGAAAAATTCATAGCTAAGAAATCTGTTCACGTCAAATATAGCAACTTGTAAATACTCAGCAAACGAAATCATGAGAAACTTACTGACGAGCTAACAAATACATTACAGCCATCCTAGAAGCAACACCATTTTCAACTTGATCTAAAATTACTGAATGTTCTCCATCAGCAATTTCACTAGAAATTTCTACCCCTCTATTTATTGGACCAGGATGAAGAATCGTAAGTTGTTTATCTAACTTATCAAGTCTTTGTTGAGTTAAGCCAAAACCAATAGTGTACTCCCGTAAAGAAGGGAAAAACGCAATAGAATTTGGCCCACCTTGCCTTTCAAGCTGAATCCGTAACATATTGACAGCATCGGCCCAAATCAACGTTTCATCCAGGTCGTGACTGACCTCAACCCCTAAATCGATCATATGCTTAGGTATCAATGTCGCTGGGCCACAAACTCTCACAGTAGCACCTAGCATTTGCAGAGCAAGAATATTCGATATAGCGACCCTAGAGTGACGTATATCGCCAACTATAGCAATTCTTTTCCCCTCTAAATCGTTGCCTAATTTCTCTCTTAAGCTGAACGTATCAAGAATAGCCTGTGTAGGATGCTCATGAGTACCATCACCAGCATTAATAATCGTCGTTTTCACTTTAGTAGAAAGGAAATGAGGTGCACCTGGATGAGGGTGGCGCATCACAACCATATCTACTTTCATTGCAAGAATATTGTTCACCGTATCAACCAGGGTTTCTCCTTTTTTTACAGAAGAAGAAGAAGCCGAAAAGTTTATAATGTCTGCGGACAAACGCTTTTGGGCCAATTCAAAAGACAATCTAGTACGTGTTGAATTTTCAAAAAACAGGTTTGCAACTGTCAGGTCTCTTAGGGACGGAACCTTTTTAATGGGCCTGTTTAAAACCTCTTTGAATTCCGAAGTTGTTTTAAATATCAGTTCAAGATCATCACGGGTCATACCGCGAATACCTAAAAGGTGTTTAATCGACAATTCGCTCATTCTGGTTTAGAATTAAAAAGTAAAACGCGATCACTCCCACCATCTTCCTTCCACTCAACGATCACGTGCTGCTCACCAATACTGTCAACTTGCTTACCTATATAAGTAGGTTCTATAGGCAGTTCTCTACTGAACCTTCTGTCAATTAATACAGCTAGCTCTACTTTCTTTGGTCTTCCATATGCTAAAAGCGCATCCAAGCCAGCCCGAATAGTTCTGCCTGTAAAGAAAACATCATCAACTAAAATCACATTTCTATTGTTGACTAAAAAATCCATCTTATTCGCTTGTGGTGTGATGGGCTTATCTCTCATCATCAAATCATCTCTGTGAAAAGTGGTGTCTAATTCACCACACCTTATCTGCTTACCCTCAAGGAGTTCTGATAGCTTTGCCTGTAGTCTACGAGCTACTCTAATCCCTCTTGGCTGTAGTCCAATTAGGTCAGTATTAGAAAAGTCATGGTGCTCAAGCAGTTGATGCGCGAGTCTATCTAGGATGAGCTCAAATTGCTCTTCGTTAATTAGGACTTTGGAATCCATTGGTACAAAGATACGAACAAGAAAAAGGGAGGCCGAAGCCTCCCTTTCTTTTTTTATTTTTTAAAGCTAAATTCAATCCTTCTTAGCAGCAGGCTTCTTAGCAGCAGGCTTCTTAGCAGCAGCTTTCTTAGCAGCAGGCTTCTTAGCAGCAGGCTTCTTAGCAGCAGGCTTCTTAACAGCAGGCTTCTTAGCAGCAGCTTTCTTAGCAGCAGGCTTCTTAGCAGCAGCTTTCTTAGCAGCAGGCTTTTCTTCTTCTGTAGCTACGTCTTCTGATACTGGAGCTTCCTCCTTCTTGTCCGACTTTTTAGCAGCAGCCTTTTTAGGAGCAGCTTTCTTCGCAGGAACAACCTCTTCAGCAGCATCTAACTTCGAAGAGTCCATTGCAGCTTTTAATTGAGAAAGAACACCTAAATCACCAAGAGTACTCTTTTCAGTATTCTTGTTGACAGAAGCCATCATTGTGTTTGAAGTTGAACCGCCGCCTCCGCCGCTTGAGCGTGGCTTACGTTCTTTTTTAGCTGGACCATCTTCGTGTGTACGTAAGTGACTTACAGTAATGCGCTTGGCATTTCTGTTGAACTCAAGAACTACGAAATCTGCAGCCTCATCAACTTTAAGAGCTCCCCCGTCAGCCTTATTAAGGTGCTTCAAGTGACAAGTTCCTTCAAGTCCATAAGGTAGAGCTACGATAGCGTTACTTCCTTCAATCTTAACAACTGTAGCTTGGTGGTTAGAACTAACTGCAAAGACAGTTTCGAACACCTCCCATGGATTTTCCTCAATCTGTTTGTGACCGAGGCTCATGCGACGGTTCTCCATATCGAGTTCCATAACTACAACTTCGATTTCATCTCCTACGTTACAGAATTCAGATGGATGCTTAATCTTTTTAGACCAGCTTAGATCAGAAATGTGAACCAATCCATCAATACCTTCCTCTAATTCAACGAATAAGCCGAAGTTAGTGAAGTTACGAACCTTACCTTTCTGCTTTGAGTTAAGTGGGTAACGTTTATCGATTTCAGTCCAAGGGTCAGTTGACATCTGCTTGAGTCCAAGAGACATCTTTCGCTCTTCACGATCGATGCTTAAAAGAACACACTCTACTTCTTCTCCAACTTTCAAGAAATCTTGAGCCGAACGTAAGTGCTGAGACCAAGACATTTCGCTAACGTGAAGTAACCCTTCAATACCAGGAGCAATCTCAATGAAAGCACCGTAGTCAGCCATTACAACAACTTTACCTTGTACTTTAGATCCTTCTGTTAACTCTTCAGTTAAAGAATCCCATGGATGAGGAGTAAGCTGCTTCATTCCAAGAGCGATACGACGCTTATCGTCGTCAAAGTCAAGAATTACAACGTTAATCTTAGCATCCAATTCAACCAACTCTTCTGGATGACCTACACGGCCCCAGCTCATGTCAGTAATATGCACAAGTCCGTCTACACCACCAAGGTCAACGAATACACCGTATGATGTAACGTTCTTAACAGTACCTTCAAGTACTTGTCCTTTCTCAAGGCCTTTGATGATAATTCGTTTCTGCTCCTCAAGCTCAGCCTCAATAAGTGCCTTGTGAGATACAACAACGTTCTTAAATTCTTGGTTAATTTTCACAACCTTGAATTCCATCGACTTACCTACGTACTCATCAAAGTCACGTATAGGCTTCACATCAACCTGAGAACCAGGTAAGAATGCTTCAAGGCCAAACACATCTACAATCAATCCACCTTTAGTTCTGCACTTAACAGTACCTTGAATGATAAGATCTTCTTCTTTAGCTTCGTTAATTTTAGCCCAAGCCTCGTATACACGAGCTGTACGGTGACTAACAACTAGCTGACCATTTAGATCTTCTGTCTTCTCAACGAATACAGCAACTTGATCTCCTGGCTTTAAATCTGGGTTGTAACGGAACTCTGAAGCTGTAATTACACCTTCAGACTTGTATCCAATATTTACAACAATTTCTTTTTTACTTACTTGAGTAACAGTACCTGTTACTACTTGCTTGTCCTCAATGAGAGTTAAGTTCGCCTCATAAAGGTCCTCTAACTTAATACGCTCGTCAGCAGTGAAATCATCTTTATCTGCTTCAAAGACTTCCCAATCGAAGTCACCTTCAGGAACAGCGATTTCGCGAGGCTCAGTTGGCCTTGGCTCATCTTTTACTGGTTCCATAACAGGTTCTGGTGTAGCTTCTTCAGCTACTGGTGCAGCAGCTTCTTCAGCTACTGGTTCAGCAGTTTCTTCAACTACTGGTGCAGCAGTTTCTTCAACTGCTGTAGTCTCCACTATCGGAGTGTCCTTTTCGACGGCATTTGTTTTTGCGTCTTCAGGCTCTTGGGTTGCTTCGTTCATTGCGTCCCTTATTTGTATGAATCACCTAAGTGAGGATGGTAATTCAGAAATAAATCAACGGATAAATCCTCACATTTACCCGATTTGAGGGCGCAAATATAGTGAGTTCATAATCGAGTAGCAATAAAACAATAAACTTATTACTCTACAATTATTTTAATGACATTATGCTGAGACAATTCACCTGTATCCTCTTGTAAAAAGTATAGTCCGCGAGGAACCTTGATTACATGCATACCCCCAACTAAAAACCGCTGTACTACTCTCCCTTTCAAATCGTATAGAATTGCTGGGTGAGAAATCGCAATTGAGGTGTTTTCTGAAATTGGGTTTGGATAACAAAAGAAATCACTAACAGGGAATAGAAGATGTTCAGAAATAGACGAAGTACATACATTACAATATTCCGGAGTTGTCTCCCCAGCAGTGAAAATTCTCCACTCACCTGTTTGATCGATGTCCCTTCCCCAGCTATTGTCAATACTCAGTAGAGGGAAATGAACGGAATCTGCAATAGAAAACCCATCCACAGATCTCAGTACTAAAGACTCTCCTGAGCTGTTGAATTTAAAATTTGTGTGATTCCAACCTTCAGAATCATCTTCGTCTGCAAATATCAGAACGTAACCTCCGGGCTCAATCACTGTGGAATCCGGAACTCCAAATGGAAACTGATACTTCATCGGGTCATTTAACCTGTCAGTAACATAATAGCCAGCCAAATCGACGTCGTATTCAGATGTGTTTACGATCTCAAACCAATCCTCATGTATCCCCGATTCATCTGTAGTATCTAAAAGATTAGATGACATCAACTCATTGATGACTAAAGGGGCGGGAGGAATAATGAGCAATGTATTAGACACCCTTGGCGTGGGGGTGCTGAACCATGAACTTGCCGGAGAGCCGTCAGACACTCTTCCCCAACTGTTGTTCGCAAGCGCTACTTCATAATTATACACAGCTGCAATGACCTCGTCAGGCCCAGTTACCGTAAGGGTTCCTGATGAAATGTCTGGCACTAAACCTAAATGATGCCCTCCTTGCTCCACATCTCCATCTAACCAAAAAAGCAAAAACCCACCCTCTTCTACTGTCGTCTCCCATGGGAGATTATCTACAACTGTGTATGAGCCACCATCTAACATTGAAAATGTATACCCACCTAAATTCACCTGGGAAGAATTCGGATTGTAGATTTCAACCCAAGAATCTGCCTCAAAATTCTCATCCAGAAGATTGTTGGTGTTCGAAATCAGCACCTCATTAATATATAACAGTGGTGTAGTAAGAAGTGTTACAACATTAGAAGCATTGGGCGTGGGGACGTTAAAATAAATCCATTCCTCACAGCCATCACACTCGCGTCCATAACTAATATCCGTCTGCTGTTGGGGGAAAGTCAATGAATCAACAATCGTTATCCCATCAGGTTGGGTCAGATAGACCCCCTCTCCATCAGGCGAAAGCTTAAAAGTAGCGTGATTAGACCCTTGCTCTACATCATTGTCAAGCCAAACGATCATATGCCCCCCTGGCAAAACAGTAGTGTTACCAGCATCATCGAATGGGAACTGCCATTTCGTGAGGTCATCTGCTCTGTCGCTCAAATAATACCCAGCCAGATCTAAAATCGGACCTTCATGATATATTTCTAGCCAATCATCATATTCGAAAAAGTCATCAAAAAATGCGAGCTGATTAGATGCAAGCACTTCGTTAATCTTAGTTTGAGCAAACGTTGAAGACTCAGTAACTATAATGCTTAATGACAGCAATATGACGTTAAAAAAAATAGATTTAATTTGCATGTTTATCCCTCTTAGGGTTTGGCAACAACATTGAACACATCCGTAAAACCAGCTTCAATAAGCTTTTGCTTATACCCCGCCCTCTGATATTCATTCTCGTAGGGACCCGCAAAAACTTTGTATAAGCCATTAGGCAAAATTAATGTGAAAAGATTAATACCAAAGGGAAGGAGACTTTCATCCGGCTCACTAGAAAACACACCTATTTGTATAGATAAATTGTGAGTTATCTCTAAATTAGTTTGTTGCTGGGCTTCTTGATTGAACACATCTGTAAAACCAGCTTCGATAAGCTTTTGCTTAAACTCTGCCCTCTCCGCTTCATTTTTATAGGGACCAGCAAAAACCTTAAATAACCCATTAGGTAAATTCAAAGTGAAAAGATTAAATCCAACTGGAAGCAGACTTACATCCGGCTCACTGGTAAACACACCTATTTGTATAGACAAACTGTTGGGCAACTCTAAATCAAACTGTTGCGGTGGTTGTTGTTTGTGAGTCTCCATAGGGAGGGTTCTTTCGGTTTGCACAGCAACTTCGAGCTCAACCTCAACCTCAACGCCTACAACAGCTACGGCACCGTCCAGAACATCTTGCTTTGTCTCAACATGTGGCATTATTTGCAAATCCACATCAAAAGATATTACAGAAAGAATTGTTTCAGAAAAGTACCCTGATTTATCGCTCACTAACCAACCTCTACCTAAATCACCTAAAGGATAATACCCGAATTCATTCAATGGTGAATTAACACTCGATTGAAATGCCGAGCAATTTTGATAAGAGCCTGAAGCGTGAGTCACATCGGAAGAAAAGATATCGTAACCACCTAACGATGATTGTCTATTCGAGGCGAATATCAAAGTGGAGCTTGCGGCATGGTAAAACGGGTTTATTTCATCAGAAATAGAATTTACCGATTCAGGGAGGCGGACCGGCAAGTCAAGGACGCCGTCATTTAAAATCTTAGCAGAGTAGATATCTAATCCTGTTTCGCCTTTCTTCCCATAAGAACTGAAATACATCAAGTCAGCTTCTGCATCGAAGGCTACTGGGCTGACCCACCCCATCTTTTTGTCATACTTAGTCCGGAGTTCATTTGGAAGAAGGATCATCCTATAAGGTGAGTCCTTTTTGGTGATCGACCTGAAGAAATCTTCTAATGACACCGCCACTGAAGAATGGCGAGTGAAGGGTACTAACGATGTTTGTTTTTCCAAAGCTGCTTCGCATTGGACTAACCTTAGTTTCACTTCGGAAAGCCAAACAGAGTTCCTCAACGCACTTTGCTCAGCCCGCTTAAACACTTTAATTGCACGTGTATAATCTGACAAATGGTGATAGGCCAGAGCTAAGAAAAACAAGCGTTCTCCACCGAATGAACCTAACCCATCTAAAGCCTTCAATCGATCTATGCCCTCCGTTCTCAGGGCTGAATCGGCAGTGCACGTTACCGCGTAATAATATTGGTAATCAATATTTTCAGGCTCTACACTCAGCAAAGCCCCATACTGCATATTCGCCTCTAGCATGTTGCCTTCAAGGTAGAAAGCGGCGGCGGAGGTGGAAGTGGGATTTGAAGTTTGGGCTATTGACGAATAGGAAATGAAGCTCTGCGCAATACAGATAACAATAGAGTATTTAATAAAGAGTTTCATAATCTTCCTAAAAGTAGTAAAGCATGGCTCTGCTTAGATACTAATAAGTAATTTTGCACCAATTATTAATTAACAATATGGCACACGGAACATTTCAAGTCCCTTTTCCGGTAAACGAACCGGTTCTATCATACGCACCTGGCTCATTAGAACGTGAAGAACTTCAAGATATGTACAATAAAATGTACAATCAAGACCCCATCGATGTCCCTATGTATATAGGTGGTGAGATGGTTCGCACTTCTGAGAAACGACCTATGACCCCTCCACATGAGCATGCAAAAGTTCTCGGACATTTCAACTATGGGGACTCTTCACACGTTGTAGCAGCTATCGATGCAGCTCTAGCGGCTCGAAAGAGATGGGCGGCTTTCTCTTTCGAGGAGAGAGCTACGATTTTCCTCAAAGCGGCTGACCTCATTGCGGGGAAGTATAGAGCGAAACTCAATGCAGCTACAATGCTCGCACAGGGAAAGAACTGCTTCCAGGCAGAAATAGACGCTTCTTGTGAACTGATCGACTTCCTCAGGTTCAATGCATATTTCGCTCAAGAGATCCAGGCTGTGCAGCCTGAGAGTTCTGAAGGGATTTGGAATAGGACTGAGTATAGAGCGCTGGAGGGATTCACCTTCGCCGTCACCCCATTCAATTTCACGGCTATCGCAGCGAACCTACCGGCGTGTATGGCGCTTATGGGAAACGTTGTTGTTTGGAAGCCTGCTGACACTCAGATGTATTCTGCACAGGTTCTTATGGAGATTTTCCGTGAGGCAGGTGTTCCAGATGGAGTCATCAACCTAATCACTGTCGACGGCCCTGTAGCTGGCGATGTCGTGTTTAAGCACCCTGATTTCTCTGGCCTCCACTTCACTGGATCTACTGCTGTCTTCCGCCACCTTTGGAAAACCATCGGTGAGAACCTCGAACTCTACAAGACCTACCCTCGTATCGTAGGTGAAACTGGTGGGAAAGATTTCGTCGTGGCTCACAGCAGTGCGAATACAAAGGCTGTTGCAACAGGTCTCCTACGTGGCTCTTTCGAGTATCAAGGACAAAAATGTTCTGCCGCTTCCCGTGCATATATCTCAGATGATATTTGGCCAGCCGTAAAGGACCAACTACTCACCGATCTTGCCACAGTGAAGATGGGGTCTCCTGCTGATTTCGGAAACTTCATAAACGCTGTGATCGACCGACGTTCTTTCGACAAGATTAAATCTTATATCGAATACGCAAAAACTCAGGACGACTGTGAGATTATCGCCGGTGGAGGATGTAACGACTCGGTCGGGTACTTCGTCGAGCCTACAGTAATCCTCACCTCTAACCCTATGTTTCGCACCATGGTCGAGGAGATTTTCGGTCCTGTTCTTACGATTTATGTCTTCCCAGCTTCTCAATTCACTGAAACCCTTGAACTAGTTGATTCTACAAGCGAGTACGCCCTCACTGGTGGCGTTTTCGCTCAGGACAGATACGCACTCGCACAGGCTAAAGACGCTTTAGAGAACGCCGCGGGGAACTTCTACCTCAACGACAAGCCCACAGGCGCTGTCGTAGGCCAACAGCCTTTTGGTGGTGCCCGTGGATCTGGAACCAACGACAAAGCTGGTTCTGCCTTAAACCTACTCCGTTGGGTTAGTGCAAGAACTGTAAAGGAAACTCTTGTCCCAGTTGAGGATTACAGATACCCTTTCCATTCTTAATCACATCTAGTTTTTACAACAAAAAAGGGGCAGCCAATTGTGGCTACCCCTTTTTTTTTGTCCTTTAGAATAAGTTAATATTATTCAGCTTTCTACAGACTAATCCTCATATGGCGAAACCGGCACTTCCGACATATCAACCCTCACCGCTTTCCCCCCTTGAATTTTCTTAAATGCTTGTGCATAATCTGGCTTTAGCGCTCCATCTTCTTGCAACCACTTCGTTAAAACAATTAATTTCTCCTTCCTTCCAGCTCTCCCCACAGTCTCTATCTTTCCGTGCACAGTTCTCAGGCGAAAGGCACTATTTAAGATACTCGCCCTCGCAGCACTTACCTTTTCATTTGAAAGCTTGTGAATCGCCATCGCATCATCAATAAGGTCTACATATGACATCGGAGAATTTCTTGCCCTAAGTCTCTTTATAATAAACTCACCCCAAATACTCTTAGGCCCTCTCTTTTTAGGCTTCACTCCTTTCACTGTCACTTTAGATTTCTTCACCGTTGAAATCCTCACTGACCCTCCTAGTTTCACAAGCATCCCCATCACATGATCCAGCTTCGCTTCTAAACGTATCTTCTCTTCTGAATAATAGACGCGAGCTTCCTTTAGATCTTCATCTGTAAACTCAATTTTTTTCATATATTATTATACTTTACTAGGTTAAGTTACTTTTTTTTCGCGAATTTATGATGTTAGTTATTAAATCCAAACACAATAAATTAATATTAACATTAAATTTATTTTCGGCTGATCTACTTCATCAAAACGATGACATAAACAGCATCTTATATTTACAATTTGATCAATCTCTCTGTGTCTGTAAAATGGAGAGGGGAACTCCGGTGTGGAATTCCCCTCATGATACGGTGTAAGCCGGATTCTGTTCAGCTCCGAAGAGCTGCTTCATCATTGATCTAATGCGACCCACCCTCTAGCATCGAGCGAGTAGCCCTCAAGCACTAGTTTACATGGTCTTGCAGCCCGCAAGGTTTACCTAAGCCAATGGATCACTCCATTGCTGGTGGGCTCTTACTCCACCTTTTCAGCCTTACCTGTTCCTTCCTACTTGCGCGGGAAGGCCATCGGCGGTTTAAATCTCTTTAGCACTTTCTGTCCCATCACGTTTGATAGTCCTCCCTTTCGAGGAGTGCGGTACTCTAAGCTGTCCGGACTTTCCTCCCCACTTGCATGAGGCGATAAAGGCAACCGTGACACAAATTTAACAATTATGAATGAAGAATCAGTAAATTTGCGCCCATGAAATTAAACATCGCTTCTGTTTTTGCAATTGTCGCGTGTTCAGCGCTTACAATTGGGTGCTCGGAACCATCTTCTAACCCTCACTCTACCTCACATTCAGGTGGAGGAGAACGTGAGGTGAATAAACTTTCCGAAGACAGCGTGACGTACGAGAAGGAAGTGCATCTTTCGAATATGCATCAGTTTACTTTCGGAGGGGACAACGCTGAAGCATATTGGTCTTTCGATTCTAATTCTCTGGTTTTCCAAACCTCTAATCCGAAGGGTGGAATTCAATGTGACCAAATATTTGTAATGGATGTAGACGGTGATGGAACGCCGTCTGAAACGCCACCTAGAAGGGTGAGTAACGGACTGGGAAGAACAACATGCGCATATTACATGCCTGGAGATACTACTGTGGTCTTTGCATCCACCCATCTTGGAAATGAAGAATGTCCTCCGGTACCGGAAAGAGGAGTTGAAGGAAGATATGTTTGGCCTATATACTCAGACTTTGAGATTTTCGAAACAGATTTAGAAGGCAACGTAGTGAACCAACTCACGGACCGTTCTGGGTACGACGCTGAAGCCACACTGTCCCCACAAGGAGATAAGATGGTGTTTACTTCCACTAGAACGGGAGATTTAGAGCTATTCACGTGCGACCTTGACGGAAGCAATGTTTTCCAGGTAACTCACGAATTGGGATACGATGGTGGTGCATTTTTCTCTCCTGATGGGGAGTGGTTGGTTTGGAGATCTTCTCGCCCTGAGACTGAGGAAGATGTGAAGAAATATAAAGATTTACTCGCTAAAGATTTAGTGGAACCTACAGATATGGAATTGTTTATCGGCCGAGTAGATGGAACGGAGATTCGCCAGGTGACTCATCTGGGAGGAGCCAATTGGGCGCCATATTTTCATCCTGATGGAGATAAGATTTTGTTTTCCAGCAACCACCACACTGGAGGGTTCCCTTTTAATATCTTTATGATTAACCTTGACGGAACAGAACTTACACAAGTGACTTTTGACAATGCCTTCGACAGTTTCCCTATGTTTTCTCCTGATGGAAAGCGACTAGCTTTCTCTTCAAATAGAAACAATGGCAGGACAAGATCTACAAACGTTTTCGTAGCCAATTGGGAAGAGTAAAAATTGACTATTTTTGAATCATGAAAAAGTATTACCTGCTGCATAAGCCTTTTGGCATGTTAAGCCAGTTTACACGTGAAGGAGGACATCCTTCTATCGCTGATGTAGACTTTGTATTTGAGAGTGACGTATATTCTGTGGGAAGACTGGATACTGACTCAGAGGGGTTGCTGCTACTCACAAATGACAAGCGGTTGAATTCCGAACTTTTGTCTCCAGAGAACGGACACCCTCGTACATACCATGCGCAAGTTGAAGGAACTCCTGACTTTACTGATCTTAGGAAATTACAGAATCCGATGTTGTTGAAAGTAAAAGGTAAGGAATTTAAGACTCGCCCTTGCAAAGCAGCGATCTTAGACCCTCAGCCAAATTACGTAGCACGCATCCCTCCTATTCGTGTTCGAAAAAGCATTCCAGACTCTTGGATTTCTATAACGCTTACAGAAGGAAAGAACAGACAGGTAAGGAAGATGACTGCAGCTTCTGGCCTACCTACTTTAAGACTTATTAGAGAAGCCATTGGCCCCTTTAAGTTAGATGGATTAAAAGCTGGAGAAGTACGTGAAATAACCGAAGCCGAGATAAGTAAACTCATCTAATGAAATTTGTGATCGGGTTTTTCAGGACAGTGCTAGCACTACTGTATTCAGCCTTTTGGTGCGGGACAGCTTTGATAACTCTTGTCATTTTCCCCAACAGTTCTGAATTCGTTTTAATAAAATTCGCGAAGAAATATTGGAGTGGATTTATGATGAAGTGGATCGTAGGAGCTGAACTGGATGTTCATGTGCATCCAGAAACAGAGGCGTTATTTAAATCCGGTCGTGGAGCGGTTTTGGTTTCCAACCACTCTAGCTACTTAGACATAAACTTAGCATTTGCCTCTACCCCTACTCCGATCGTTTTTATTGCAAAATCTGGAGTAAAAAAAGTTCCACTTCTTGGTGGAGCGAACGAAAGAGTGGGGACCGTTTTCGTAGAAAGAGGGAATATTAAAATGGCGAAGCAGGCCATTAAAAAGTTGGAGAAAACATTGAATAATGGTCGATGCGTACTCGTGTACCCTGAAGGAAGCCGTTTCGAGACGGACGAAATACAACCCTTTAAAAAGGGTGGATTTCATCTTGCTTCTAATGCTGGAGCTCCAGTAGTACCAGTTTATCATGAGGGGATGGGAGAAATCTTACCTCCGCATAATTTTATCATAAGAAAGCTTTCAAAACCTGTTATAGTCAGATTCGGAAAACCCATTTACTCAACTAATGTAGTTGAGCTAAGAGACAAAAGTTTCGAGGCAGTTAAAGATCTTCAGGCTGAGCTGAGACACTAGCTGAGACATTAGCGGCTAACTCCGTTGCGAGCTTTAACCCTTCACGAATTGCCCTCTGAGCATCCAACCCTTTAGAGTTTGCTGCGCCACCTATAAGATAGGCTTTGATTCCCAGGGATTGCAATTCTTCTAGCAGAGGTGCAAATGGTGTTTGGCCAGCACAAACGACGACTGTATCAACTTTGAGAGTAACAGCACCTTTTTCTAGGTGAGTAAGGTGTAAGCCATCATCATCTAACTTAGAATACGTAATGCCACCCCACATATTTACGCCACGCTCCCGCAAAGTCATCCTGTGAATCCAACCCGTTGTTTTCCCTAGTTTTGCACCTGGTTTTCCTGGACTACGCTGCAAAAGATGAACAGACCTCTTAGACTTCGTTCTTGCAGATGAAGTCAAACCACCTCTCTCGGACAAAGACTCATCTATGCCCCAAGATTTATGAAACCCTTCAGAGTCTGAGTCGTGGGTGAGGAAATCAGCCACATCGAACCCTATTCCTCCGGCGCCCACAATAGCGACCTTCTCCCCTACAGAAACCTTCCCACGCAATACATCTAAATAGTTGACTACCTCTGGCCTATCAGAACCGGGTATTTCCCAGGATCTTGGAAGCACTCCCGAAGCAAGAACTACGTTTGAATATCCCTCAGCTTGTAACAATTCAGCATCAGCAGTGGTATTTAAGCGAACATCAACCCCCAAGTCTAAAAGCCTACTTGAAAAATGCCTTATCGTAGCTTGAAATTCGTTTTTACCTGGAATGAGTTTCGCAACGTTAAACTGACCTCCCAATTCATGGGATTGCTCAAAAAGAGTAACCTCAAATCCCAAACCAGCAAGTTCCGATGCACAGCTCATTCCTGCTGGACCACCACCCACTACGGCCACTTTCTGACCATTGGCATTTGCCTGTATTGAGGCGTCAGACCATTTACTTTCTTCGCAAGCTCGTGGATTAACAAGGCAAGATGCCAATTTGCCTTTAAAAAGATGATCCAAGCAAGCTTGGTTACACCCTATGCAAGTATTGATTTTATCAGAGTCGCCTTCTAGCGCCTTTTTCATCAGGTTGGGATCGGCAAGGAAGGGTCGAGCCATAGAGATCATATCTGAACATCCATCTTGAAGAGCCTTCTCACAATCTACAGGGTCGTTAAAACGATTGGTGGTAATGAGGGGAATTCCCAATTTTCCCATTAGACGTTTCGTTACAAAGGCAAAACCACCTCGAGGAACCATCGTCGCAATGGTTGGAATCCTCGCCTCATGCCAACCTATTCCAGTATTTATCACATCTGCCCCAGCTATCTCAATGTCCTTTGCAAGGCGCTCAACCTCGTCCCAAGAGCTACCTCCAACAACCAAATCCAACATACTTAACCTATACATAATCAAAAATTCTGGCCCCACAGCTTCCCGTATGCGCCTAACAATTTCTTTGGGGAATTGTATTCTGTTTTCGAAACTTCCTCCCCACTTATCTGTTCTGTGGTTTGTCTCCGAAGCAATAAATTCATTAATTAAATACCCCTCCGACCCCATTACCTCCACACCACTATATCCTGCTCTCTTAGCCAAGACAGCAGTCTTGACGAAATCCTTTATCGTCCTTTCAACACCTCTTGTGGAAAGAGCTCGGGGCTTAAATTTATTTATGGGAGCTTTGATAGCTGAAGGCGCCACATTGAATGGTGTATAGGCATATCTCCCAGCGTGAAGAATTTGTAGAACTATATTCCCTCCTTCAGACTTTACCGCTTTTGTAATCACTCTGTGCTTCGAGGCATGAAAGATGTTTGCTAGCCTCGCTCCACCGAACACAGTCACCCCTGCTCTGTTTGGTGAAATCCCCCCTGTCACAATAAGCGCTACTCCTCCCTTAACTCGATCTGCATAGAATCTAGCAAGATGTTTAAAACCTCCCTTTTCTTCTTCGAGTCCAGTATGCATAGACCCCATGATAACTCTATTAGAGAGCGTCAATGAGCCAATTTTAATTGGGGAAAAGAGCAGTGGGAATTTATTTAATTCAGGCATTTACTTTTTATTATTTTATTCAAAATCACGAAATCTATCTACAAAATCATCGCGAAGGCCACTCCTAGAAACTTGCATTTTAATCGACTTTTCAGAAATCGGATGTGTTAACACCTTCTCCTTCGGCTTGAGTTTATTCCAAACCTCCATAAAGTGCATGTCATTGGTCTCGAAGTTTAAAAAAGTATCGTATTCGAAGAAATACCAATGTCCCTCACTGATATGAAAATAGACCCTTAACTCATCGCGGCTTCTTCCCCGAACTAACTCTACCCTTCCAGGCATTGTTCTAAAGACAGCATCATCTCCTATTGTTGCTATTCCTATTTCTGAAGTTGAAGTAAAGGCATCTTCAAATGGATCGTACTCAAGCTCAAGACCTGTGAGCATCATCGTAAATCTCACTTCTTTAGGGACCTTTTTATACGTCCCTTCCCTCGACAATTCTCTAAGTGCATTGTCAGCCACTTCCATCCCCGCAATTTCTCTTAAAGCATATTCATAATTAGTAGCACTGAAATCTAAGGGTGTCGCAACCGAAGCATTTGTGAGTTGCTCAGCTAAATGGGATTCTAAATCTCTAGACATATACATATTTAAAGCAAGAGATCCTCGCATCTTGATTTTGCCAGACTCACTTTCCCAAACATCACCCACGAATGTGTGGTCAATAATACTTAAATCTAGGGGCAAAGTAGTCGACCCCGAGGAAAACACCCCACAGCCATCCATAGGGAGCTCTGTCAATGTCCCTGGCAGCTTTGGGTTTCGGAACTTCTCATCAGTAGCTACAACATATCTTGAATTGGCTTTGTCAAACCTCAAGTTCCCCTCAGGTTTAAAGACCTCTAGATCTCCTCTATCTGGCTTCTTGGTGAAGAACCCAGCATATGCTTCGAAAGGGGAGTCATCCGTTAGCAAGACCCCCACTCCTAAATGTGACATCATCATTTCTTGAACAACAGAATCGATTGGAATTGCAACATCAACGGGGTCTATCACACCATTAAATCTTATCCACTCACGTCTGAATTTATCACATTCGAAAGCCAATCTCGTCCCTCCTTCAAATTCTAAATTCTTTCTGTTGGCCTGTAGGTTTACTTCTCCTGTGAACTCAAAATAAGGGCTTAAATAAAACTCTTGATCAATCTCAATATCACCCTGAGAAAAAGTAGTATATGACGCGTCGACTGCTATGTTTTTAAAAAATATTGGCCAATCTATTCCCACAGCATCTTTATAAATATATGAACCTGAGGCTTGATAATCTAAACGCCCACGTACTAGGACTTTCGCATCGAAAAACCTGTGGAAACGTGAAACGTCATTGGCATAAATTTGAGCGTTCAGCAACATATCCATCGCAGCATCTCTCCTGATAGTCACATTACCGCTATCAGGCCAAATCTCAGCATCAGCAACAGCCATGGCTCTTACATCTCTACACATAACCACAGCTTCTTCTACCATGTACAAAGCTTTTGAACATGAGAAATGAAGAGAATCCTGACCTGGATGGACGGAAAAGAAATTTGAATGTGTTTTGTCGGCTAAATCAGAGAACAAGAGTTCTTCGTTTTCAGAGAAAGAGTTTTCCAGTTCGATTTGGTCATCATCCATAAACCATGTAAACCTATCCATTTCACAGATATACCGCACAGCTGGCAAGGCTATTTCAGTCACCCCTTCGTGAGAAATGAATTCACCAGCACGCCTGTCGAAATTTACATTTGCATGCACGTTTTCCGTTTCAAAAGCGAGAGCGTTTAAGTCGTTACCAGTAATTTCAAAGTGGGCGGTATCAGCTAGAATAGCACGCTCTTCCATGTTAAACAACTTGGATGTTAAGTAAGCATCCTCGAATTCGAACTCACCATTGGCCGTCATCCCCGATTTACTCAAGTGAAGCGCACCTCCGAGCATCACTTCATCATTAAAACACTTTAACCTGCTTAAATCAGACCTTACATCGAGTACTGGGTCACCTGAGTGTATATTTCTATTGAGGGCGAACTCTGTAGAAGTTGCGAAGACCTCAGGAACATGCTCGTAAGCAGCATTGTTGATATACTCACTTGTATTACCGAAGGCTGAGTCAGGAACCAATATCATGTCCTCACCTCGTAAATTAGAAGTCAGGAATTCTATCTCTCCAGTCCCTTGAAGACCATTCATATTGAGTTTTAAATCAGCATATATTGTTCCCACACCTAAGAAGAGAGGGAATCCTTCAGGCGGACTACTGGCCTCTATTCCCAAAGAGAAGTCATCCATCAGCTTTAGATCGACTTCGAGATCCGGAATAATCCCATCAGCTAAAAGTTCACCCGCAAAACTCATATTTGCCTTCATGAAATTGTCCAAGCTATCTATCGCGAATGGATTTAGAGCATACCTGAATCTATTTCTATGGTAAGCACCATGGTGTATATTCTGTGAGTCGTAGTAAACATAAGAGGGTTTCGTACTGTTAAGAACGGGGTAATGAGTGTAAAGTTCTGATTTCCAACCAGAGCGGTTAGAGGGGTGGTCCAATTCTATGGTGCCAGAAATACCATCTATGGAGTTTCTTACTAACCTTGTTTTGGGGGACCCATCAAGACCTTTCTCCCCCTCAACTTCTGCACGGATATACATCTGATCTACAGCGCTTAATTCAATTGTAAAGTCGTCATAGTGAAACTTAAAGTTCTTCCCATTAAATTCGAAATTACCAGCCTTTACACGTCCAGCAAATGTAAAGTCTCGATTTTCAGACATTTTGATATATCCGTTTTTAGGAGACACGACTACGTTTTGTGCTTCGCTGAGTTTAAAGCTAGAAAGACCTTTAATTTCAAGTGTTTTGTCAACTAAACCAAGTTGAGCGTTCACTCCGTTTAAGACTTCTGAACGAAAAGCAAGAACGTCATAGTCAATAAGAAACCTATTGCATTGTAGGTGCTTTTCAGCTTTAGGCAACCATTCACACCAGTAATCCGTGTCATCGTAAGTTACGTAACCTTCAAGCGCCAAGTTCATGAGTATTAATCTAGATTGAACCACGCTCAGTTTTAGGAAAGAGGCATACTCTGAGGCGTAGAAACCAGAAGAAGGATTGTTATGTACAAAGCGACCGAGCTCCACAAGAGGATTAATTAAAGCTTGGCCCGTCATATTGTCAAACGTTCGCTTGTCGAAATTAGCATGAGATCTGAAGATGCCCACAGCACGACTAGAGGGGACTATCGCACCTAAATCAATCGTTCTACCACCAATTTTCCAAGTCATTGCCTCTACCTGAAAATCGATTTTGTGGTAAGAGTCGGAAAATGCCTGTAGTCCAACACCCTCTTCATCTCTAACAACGCGAAGTCTCTTGCCTATATCATCGTATCTAACTGTGATACTTGGATGATAAATACTGTCCTTGTCTAAGTAAATAGCAATCGTTGACTTTGTTGCTGACAACCCCTCACCAGTAAACAACATCTCATCTACAAAGCAGCGAACAAAGAGTGTGTCATTGTTGTAGATCTTTAGATAACCCGGGGTGTCGCCGATTGATGTACCACTCAGTTTAGAACCTTTACAGACAATTCCGCCCACAAAGTCCATGTTGGGAAAGATATTTACAAGTTCGAGTTTTTCTGCTTTTGATTCAAACCTAGGGTAAGTCTGCTCTTGAATCGATCTCGAGGCTTTGACTTTAAAATCAAGCTTACCTTCTAACGCCTCATCGAATAGACCTGTATGAAAAGTTACTGGATAGGCAGAAAAGTAACTCCCCGACAACTTCACCTCGTACCCGTTTAGTTCGACGAACTGTAGGCTATCTACAAAAGTTGTTCCTTCCCAATTTACAAATCCACCCTCACCCTTCCACTTAGACAAGGTTGGTAAAAACACGCCCAATGTTTGCCTTATTCTGGATGTGTCACCATTTAAAGTACAAACGAGTGATCCATCGGTAAATTTCACATAAGGCAATGAATCTATTCCCAGCTCCATTTCACCCCCATCATAATGCCAGCCAGACAAACCCTCATGCGCTATTATTCCTCTTTTAAAAAGCATAGGTGAAATCTCAAGGTAGTTGTTGAGTTTTTTCCTCCACCTCTTATTTTCAGACATCGCTGTTATTTGGGCGTGCCAATCGCCCCAAAGAAGAGAATCTATTCCTGCATCAAGCTGCTCAGATACGCCCCTCAAATACCCAATAATTCCAGTAGAGTTCTTAAGATGAATAGATTGAAGTTCTAAGGTGGTTGAAATGATTGTATCCTGAATCGATTTAGGCGTAGAAGTGCTTAAAAATTGATTCGTGAATACTTTACGCAACCAGGCTGAATTCTTAGCATCCCCATTAGCAAAGTCACCTTGTAGCTCCTTCGTAAAGGAGAGAGCAGATGGCAAATCATCCCTAGTTGGAAGATCTGTCTGAGCAAATCCTTCAAGGGTGAAAGACCAAATAAAAAACATTACTGCAATTGATATTACAGACTTTAACATGTATAAAGATTTGGTTCCTCGCATCAACCTACAATGTAGTAAGTCATGGATGAGTTTCTGCTATAACAACTACTCGGGTTTCACACAAATAATACACGCCCAACCCTCACTATCCTTCACCTCCTCTACACGCCACCCAAGCCCTTCGATTACCTTTTGCAAAACAGGAACGTCTCCAACAAAGAATCCAGATAAAGCGATTCTGCCACCAGGCCTTAAGACTTGGTCATAAGAAGACATATCCTGTAATAAGATATTCCTATTAATGTTCGCAAGTATAACATCATTTTCTCGAGTCCCAAACAAATTGGAAGCGTCACCACAAACCACAACAAAGCTATCGTCCACAGAAAAACCATTCAATTCAGCATTTTCGATAGTGTTTACATATGCTCCCTCTTCAATATCGATTGCGAGTACTGAGATAGCTCCAAGCTTTAAAGCTGCGATTGCTAACACCCCGGTTCCGCAACCCATGTCTAAAACTGTCAGCCCTTTGACCTCTAGATCTAGCAAAGTGTGCATCATTAAAAGAGTCGTATCGTGGTGCCCAGTACCGAAAGACATATGAGGTGCGATCACAACATCCAAGAACTCCTTGCCTCTCGCTTCAGGCAAACTGTGAAAAGGAGCTCTTACTATGGCTCTTTCACCTACATAAACGGGCTCGTAATTCGCTTCCCATTCAGCATTCCAATTCCTTGTTTTTACTATACTTTCAGACCAAACAACCTCAGCCAATCCCATCAATCTCACTTTAACATCTAAAAGCTCAGATTGATCAACAAATTGCACAGAAATATACGCTGTCAAACCTTCCTCTGTGGGCTCAAAAACCTCAAAATCCAACTCCGAAAGCCAAGCAATAGCAACCTCACGGGCAGGAAGCAAAGGCGTAAACTTCATGTCTAACTTCAGGTAGTCCGTCCGTATAAATTCTCTACTCATATAAATACAAAAGATTAATCAAAGACTTGAACCAGATGTTATAATTGACTGAAATTCAGATATGTCTAATGACGCTCCACCGATCAAGCCTCCATCTACATCGGGACTTGAAAAAATCTCATCAGCATTAGATGGCTTACAACTTCCCCCATATAAAATTGAAGTTTTAGACGCGGTATCAGCATCAAATCTATCAGCTAAGTAATGTCTAATAAAACGATGCATTTCCGCTGCCTGATCAGCTGATGCGGTTCTCCCAGTACCAATTGCCCAAATAGGCTCATACGCAACCACTACGCCAGCCATTTCTTCAGAAGTAACTCCCTGAAGTGCCGAGATGAGTTGTGCCTTAATTACCGTCTCCTGACCACCCTCCACCCTTGAAGCAAGGTTTTCACCACAACAAAGAACCACTCCTAATTTAGCGTCAATACATTTACGAACTTTTTTGGCAACTATTTCATCAGACTCACCGAAGCCAGCCCTTCTTTCAGAGTGGCCCACCAAAGCAAAATCAACTCCACAAGAAACGAGCATGTTAGCCGTAAATTCACCAGTATATGAGCCCTTAGAAAACGCACTAACTTGCTGAGCTGCAATGAGTATCCCATTACGATTACTGGCCGAAAGCTCCGACAAGTAGGGAGCTGGTGGAGCGATCATTACCTTTACATCCTTAGGCATAGAATCCATCGCCTCACTCATGACATCCATCCACTCACGGGCCTCATTTATAGATTTGTTGCTTTTCCAGTTTCCTGCTACGATATTTCTCATCTTAGATATCTGATATTTGTGCAAATATGCCTCAGACAGATTCAAATTCCACAATCAATTCCATTCTCAAAAAGATTTGGGGGTTTGACGCGCTCAGAAACTTCCAGGTTGCCCCTGTTTCGGCCCTTACTTCAGGCACAGACGTCATCGCTCTTTTGCCTACTGGTGGTGGAAAATCCTTATGCTTCCAGCTTCCTTCTCTCGTTCGTGGTGGTCTTTGCATCGTAATCTCCCCTCTCATCGCCCTGATGGAAGACCAAACCAACCAGCTCAAACTTTTAGGCGCACGTGCGTCATCACTAACAGGAGATAGAATTAACATAGATAGAATTCTAAACAATGCCAGAGTAGGTGCATTAGATTTCCTATACCTTTCTCCCGAAAGACTCAACGACCCCCTTTTCATCGCTCAAGCCCTCCTACTTGACGTGAGAACAATCGCTATTGACGAGGCGCATTGTATTTCACAATGGGGGCATGATTTCAGGCCTGAGTTCAGAAATATAAGCGTTCTCAAATCCTACTATCCATTGGCAGTCGTAGGTGCATATACCGCCACAGCAACAAATGAAGTCCTCGCTGATATCGCAATCCAACTGAATATCGACACAAATTGCATCCACACCACATCGATGAGAAGGCCAAACCTTGAGTTTGAA
>Ga0308019_10000046_pt1 | contig 68562 bp, 49 predicted proteins | sample Neamet284_FD_203135 | JGI IMG/M metagenome (GOLD analysis project Ga0308019, IMG submission 203135) | Marine microbial communities from water near the shore, Antarctic Ocean - #284 | ecosystem: Environmental > Aquatic > Marine > Unclassified | place: Southern Ocean | collected 2014-10-01
GTCGTAGCATACCATTTGCAAGAATTTGGGATTCAAGCCCATCCAGTTGGAGCAGAGGATATCGGTTTGAAGTTGAAGGGAATAAACAGGGCCCCTGTTGTCGATATTGATGCATCAATGGATGAGCTAGACCGAACTGCCCTCCATGGAACGCCCGTGATTACTGGATGGTTCGGTGAAGGGTCCGATGGTGAGTTAGCACTGCTTGGACGTGGAGGAAGTGACCATACTGCCACATCCATTGCACATTTGGTGGATGCGGATAAGGTCATTCTATGGAAAGACGTTGAAGGTGTATTACCGCTAAACCCTCGCTGGGGTATTCCATCCAAACCAATTCCGTATCTTGGCTATGGTGAAGCAGTTGAACTCGCACGCTTAGACACTCCAGTGTTGCATCCAGCAACAGTCGAACCTCTTCGCAGTATTGGAATCCCCCTCGAAATTCGTGATTTGCGAGGAGTTCACAAAGAAAAGGCATCCTCAATTATTGGCCCCGATTTACATCAAACTCGAAAAGTGAAGGCCATTGGATGCTTGCCGAGCATCGCTCGCATCAGCGTTCGTTCTCCATCACTTGAGGTCCAAAGTGAGAAACTAGGGCGGGTGTTGATTGAATTTGCAGAAAAAGACATCCCTTGCTGGAATCTTGACTCACTGCCAGGACACATCACATGGGTTCTTTCACAACATGACCTCACAATTGCCACATCAATCATCTCCAAGCACTTTAGTGAACCTGAGATCTCAGAATTTGGAGTAATGTTTTCGTTAGTAGGAAATAAACTCCCTGATGATTCAGAGGTACTCTTAACCAATCAACTCAAGGAACTTCTCGATGTTGAAGTGCTTTCTGTAACCGAACATGCAATTCGCTTGATTTCAAAAAACAAAGATGTTCACTCGATGCTTGAAATATTAGCAAACCATTTGCAACTCGCCATTGTGGCTTAGTTTCAATCCTCTGCACGCTTCTCACGGAAATTCTGCAAGTGAGTAGGTAGATTGAGTGCAAACAATCCACCGACGACGCAGAACACAAAGAACGTTCCAAGTGCCACACCATAGACAGAAATCAGTTCAACTGATTCTTCCATACGAAGAGCTGTATCCTTGGAAAAGATCCCAACGATGAAAGGAAGTATCGTATTTGCAGAAAGAACAATGGTTGCCAAAATTGTAGCGATAAGAGGGTTGATGAGAAGTGAGCGGTGATACTTTCCGACAACTTTCTGTGGATTCATAACATACACTTCATTGGTTCGAATACTTGTATCAAGCATTGAATAACGAATGACACCGTTGGTAAGTTCGAAATACATAATCAAAAGCACTGCATAGACCACAACAAGGGCTGAAAGTAAAAACGGTTTGTCTTGAAGTCCAAAGAGATCGTTTGAAAGCATAATTTTCGAGGAGGCAAAACGTAGGATTGCGAGAATGAACAGTAAATTACTGATGAGTGTGAAACGTCCATCTCGTTGGAAGGTGCCCCAAAAGCCAGTACCAGTTGCTACAGCGATAAGGACCAATTGGAGAATCGTTGCAATGCCCAGACTTCCGGTAATCATGTACCAGATTGTGCCTTCAGCAGGTGAAATCATGTACGTCATGAGGGAGAGGGCAACAAGAAGTCCATACACTCCGAGTTGGAGGTTTTGGACCATCTTTGCAGGTGGCAAAAACTTCGTCTTCGGGACCAAAGGTCCTCCGAGAAGACTTTCGATAAATGAAGGGATTTCTACTTGAGGAATTGCATCTGCTGGAATATCACTTCCAGACCCGATTTGACCTGCAATCTTCTTTCGAGAAGGTGCAGAAGAACGGACAGTTTTTCCATCATACAAGTGGGCAGTGTCGCTGGAAGGTCGGGTTACAGTCATATTCTCACCTCAGAATCCTCTTGCGCCTGCAAGTGCTGTTGAGAGCAGCATATCCGGCTCCCAATCCATAATATTGACACCAAGTCCACGAAGTTCGCTGATGAGAACATCGCGCTCGGTCTTCATAACTTCATAGCCAGTTCGGTCAATGCGACGAGCATCAAACTCGAACTCGAGCGATGAAGGTGTGAGAACAGTGACATCGAAGTTTCGAGCACGGAAATCACGTAGAGCGTTCACAATGGTTGGATCATCTTCAAGATTCGACAAGAAGATAATTGGACTTCCTTTGTTGATGTGCGGTAAAATACGATTCACAACCACTTGAAGTGGAATGTTTCCTCGTGCAACAGCACCAGAAAGTTTGGTTAAAATGACGTAGAGTTGCTTGCTTCCAGTATCTCGGTCAACGCTGGCGACTTCATCACCGTAAACGACGACACCAACGGAGTCACGACGGCTTAGGAAGAACTTCGCCAATGACGCTGCTGCACGTGTCGAATAGACCAATGCATTACGAGAAACTGGTCCAGTCTCGGCGACTGAACGTGAGTCAACGATGATAATGATGTCAGAAACAGCATCACGTTCTCGTTCATTGACCATGAGTTTCCCTGTTCGGGCATAAGCAGACCAGTTAATCGCTCGGAATGAATCTCCTTCGAAATACTCACGAAGGGAGTAAAATTCTGAACCTGGACCGGGTTGACGGATATTGACAGCACCTGTGAAGATTTTTGGAACACGGGATTTGACGAATGTATCACTGAGGTCTTCCATTTTCGGGAACACAAGGAAATCGTTGTAGACATGCAATTCTTTTTCCTTGTGAAATAATCCGAATGGGTCTTGAATCCTGACAGCCACAGGACCAAGACTATAGAAACCTCGAAGAGGACATTCGACAGTGTATTCGATGAACGTTTCACGGCGTGGACCCAATTCCATCAAGATGTAATTCGAACCGTCTTTGATTCGCATTACTTCAGGAACTCGATCTCGGACTTCGAGAATTTTGGCAAGTGAGGAATGGTTTTGCATCCTCAAGGTGATGTTGAGTTCTCCGTCTTCGAAGATACGAGCACTGGACAGTTTGCGCATAGCACTCACACTGTTCAACGCTGAACCTTCTTCTCCGCTCCATTCATCTGCACGACGGCCAGTTGCGGCAACGTCAGCATGGCCGCCAAAGAGGGCAGCCCAAGTCAGGAACACGAAGATGACGACCGCAATGGTAACCAGTTGGGAATTTCGCAAGGTTAAACCAAGCAAATACATGGCAATAGCCAAGCTACCTAACATAGCTGATTTACGACTCCACATCACATTTCACCTCAATATCAGTTCTACAATCAAACTGTAGGGACCGGGACTTCTCGTAGAATTGCTTGAATCACTTCACCAGGTTCGAGACCTTTGATTTGATGTTCAGGCTTGAGAATAAGTCGGTGGGCAAGTGCAAGTTCTGCGATTGCTTTGATATCGTCAGGAGTGACGAAGTCACGGCCTCGGAGTGCTGCAGCAGCACGAGAGGTCTTGAGCAATGCTTGGGAACCACGAGGTGAAGCACCGACCAAAACACGAGGATCTTCACGTGTTCGGGAAACGACTTCAACCATGTACATTCGGAGCGCAGGATCGACGTAAACGAATTCACATGCTTGTTGCATGTTAATGACCATCTCAGGGTGAGTGATCACGTCAACTTCGACAGCGTCCTGTCCACGAGCAATACGGCGGCGAAGAATTTCATCTTCGTCAGCTCGGTCAGGGTATCCGACGGACATCTTGAACATGAAACGGTCAAGTTGTGCTTCAGGGAGAGGGTAAGTACCTTCTTGTTCGACAGGGTTTTGAGTTGCCATAACAATAAATGGTGCTGGGAGCTTGTGCGTCACAGTACCAATGGTAACTTGCTTCTCTTGCATAGCCTCAAGCAAAGCAGCTTGAGTCTTTGGAGGAGCACGGTTAATCTCGTCAGCGAGGAGAAGGTTACAGAACAAAGGTCCTGGTTTGAAAGTAAATTCACCTTTCTTTGCATCATAGATGTTGGTACCAGTGATGTCAGCAGGGAGCAAGTCAGGCGTAAATTGAACACGCTTGAAATCGCAACCGAGTGCATCAGCAAAGGTATTGGTCATCAATGTCTTAGCCAGACCTGGGTAATCTTCGAACAGAAGGTTACCGTTGGAAAGAATGTTGATGAGTACATTGTCGATAACGTGTGCTTTACCAATAATTACTTTCTGGACTTCGGCAGCGATTGCGCTTGCAATCGAACCGACGGCCTTCAACTTCTCTTTGTTTTCTGGGCTGGTTTGGTGCTTCGGCTGGGCCGGAGCGGCCGGTGCTACAGTTACTGGGGCTGGGGCAGGCATTGCTGGTGCTGCTGGCATAGGCGCTGGTGCTGCTGGCATAGGTGCCATAGGCATAGGCGCTGCTGGTGCAGGCATTGCAGGTGCTGCTGGGGCCACAGGCGCTGCTGGCGCTGGCGCGGGCGGGGCTGCTGGGGGTGCGGGGGGTTGCATGTCTATTTTCCTCCAATTATCAATTTCCCCAACGACGGATTTGCGGGATAACTTCTCGCAGTTCTTCGTTGGAGTAGGAACGGGTTGAGCTGATGAGCTCTACCAAGCGCGGGTCTCTGACCATTTGCATGATCTCCGCTGGGGATTTTCGCATGAATTCATCACGCGTCAAGTCATTGAATTGACGGACCTTCGAGAGCAATGCCTCACGGGTTCGTATTTGATATTGAGAAGGATCTAATTTCGATGGACGTTCTCTGAATCGAGTCAAGTCAAACACATGCCGCCAGTTTTCTTTTTCAGGAACGACCATGATTGCAATCGCAAGTAAAGCAAAGAGGTTGAGAATGATGAGCCACTTTAGGACAACATCGCTGGTAAGCAAAACAACAGCACCCATTGCTTCAGTGAATGGAGAGATAAGAGGGTTGGACACGTGACGGCTCTCATCGAAGACGACATAGAATTCAGAAGGTGAGCGGGTGATAGTGGTTGACAGTTCAGGGTTGTCGAATTCCATCATGTCATAGATCAAAGCAGAGAAGTATTGGCTGTTTCCTTTCCAGTCTGTATCACCTTGAGCAGAGGAGAGACCATCTGGGTCTGTGTCCCAGCAGTTGTGTCCGTTTTCGACATAGGCAGGGGATGAGCATTGTAGGTAACCGTTTTCTTCAGCCAAGTCAGCATCCCAGAGGTGATTCGCAAGAACCGAGTGGTCAGATACGAAGACGATGGAACCAGTCACATCGATTTCACCATAGTCATTGTTTTGAATGACATCAAGGACATCGGAAACGGGATAATCGATTCGTATGATAAGTCCCGTCATTCCTTCACCCAATGTTGGGTTTTGGTCACTGTCGATGTTATCTGGGAATTTAGCAACACGTGCAGAAGTCGATGCTGCTGCGAGAATACTGATTTCACGGTTTGAATCGGATTGTTCATCAAGAACTTGGATCGCAGTTGGGCGGTGGAAGAGAACTGGCATTCGGCAATTGTCGATTTGAGCGAGTGCAACTGATTCATCAGAGCATGGAATCAACTTTTCAGCTCCCATTTCACTGACGTTTTGATTGACACTCGCTGCAGACCAAAGGCGGCGGTAATCAGGGGATTGGAGTACGCCAAGGTCATCTTCGACTTCGTAGAATCGTTGGTCGTCATAGACAGGAGCATCGAAATATTTGACACCGAATTCAGAAGCGACGAGTTGAGCATTGGTCGAACTTGCTGCAAGGATGACTTTTCCACCTTTCTTGGTAACAAAGTCATGGAGGGCGGATGCTTCAGCAGCATCAAAAGGCTTCTCTGGCCCAGCAATAATCAACATTGTTCTGTGAGGATCGTTCCAGTCATTGACCAACATCGGCGTCGACATAGTGTTGGCGATACTGAAATCATCAGCTTCGATTACATTCCGCATTTCAGTCAACTGCTGCATGGAATATTCATCGGCGGCATTGTTGTAAGGTGAAAGAACTGTGTTCTTATCCCAGCTCACAATGCTGATGACAAGGACTGAAAAGAAAAGGGAAGATACAAGCCCTACTTTGAGCCAGGTTTCAATGGAGATTTTTGTTGATTCTTGGTCTGCCATATTTATCCCTCCCTGTGCGCTTGCCGTACTCTTGAACAGTATAACAACCGTCGGAACCTCGCTCTACACTTAATGCTTTTTCATGCATGATTTGAAGCCACAGTTTAATAGGGGACGGGAAACAAACATTGTAAATCACTTTGAAGTCACAACTTAACGAAAAAAACCACGAAAATACCAAAAAAACAGATATTCAGTCATTTTAGGAGATGTTCCTGCGAAATGAGGCAAGGCCGAGAAGCATCAAAAGCTCGATACCGCCAACCCAAGGCAAAGTATTCGACTCTTGAGATAATCGATCACTCTCATCTGAACCATCAGTTTCGGGTGAAGTCGAAGAAGAATCTTGATCTTCGACCCCCATTACTTCAATTTCAAATACCGTGCTACGGGGAGCATCATCGCCTTCAGAGGTCAAAGACAAGGTGACCTCACAGACTCGATTTGGTTGACTTCCTGAGGCTTCAAGGCGGAGTGTGGCAAAGGTATCTTTCCCATTTTGCACATCGGTGGTATCGACTAACGTATTCGCAAGCTCGTCAATACCTGGCATGGAGAGGTGTGGACAGCTGCGGAATTGTACACTCGCTTGTTTTACTGCGTCTCGTGCATTACCATTATTGGCGAGTTGCACTGATATTTCGACCCATGAACCTGCGAATAAGGTTTCATCCGAGAGTGTAACCTCTGGGCGTAAATCGAAGATTCGTGGAACCCCTACATCACCTTCTATTTCTTGTGTGCTCGTCGATGTGTCACCAACTTTCTCTTCTGCAATTACTGTCAAGGTTGAGGTGTTATCAGGATTGTATTCACGGGCATCATCATCATCAATCGAATTAAAAGAAATAGTAAAAGTATCATTTCCATTTGCCGCTATTGAAAAAGAGTCGGGGCCACTCAATGTAAAGGGAACCCAACTGTCAAACTCATAGGTGAGCTCGATTTCAAGTTGTGACATGCGGTTATTTTCGATGTAAGCAATTATTTCACCTTCGGCATCCCAATCAATATCCATTTCTACGATATATTTCGAGTCCATGTCAGTCGCCCAACCAAGGGTCCAAGAAGGCCCTTCAATCGGACTTTGAGCGTTGACTGGCATACTGCTTAAGATCGAAAGTCCAAGAACCAGAGTCAGCAGTACAACAAGAGGAGATTTTTTCATAATATCACTTCATTCTAAAATTTTTTGAACCGCTCTCTTCGTCAAGACTCTGACCATAGATTTGCGATATCGAGGAGGTAAGGACGTATTATTCACGGGTTGGATGCTCTTTCGAATTGCCGATGCAAGCGCTTTGACCGAAGTCATTCCATTCCAACCGTCTTCAAGAACAACGGCGACCTCTTCAGGGTGGCAACGAGGAATAGATTCCAGTGCAGTGGTCGCAATCTGAAGAGAGGTGACATCACCAGGGAACCATGATGCGGCGACCCCTGCTTCCGGGAAATCCCAAGACTCACGAACACGTAATTTTTGATACGAACCCGTACGCCCAGCGGCTTCTTTGGAAAGCGTCACTTTGAGTAGGAATTCTCCATCCGCAAGAACATTTTTCTTCTTGCCATCGAGTTGATAGAAGTCCACAAGAGAGAGGGTTCGCAATCCATTGGGCCCAATCAGGTGAACCTCAGCGTCCAAGACCATCAATGTTGGAGCAATATCTCCCTGATAGGTGGCAACACACAAGGTGTTTTGATTTGGAATCACACGGCAATCAGCACCAGTTCCACAATCTGCTTTATGACACCAATCGATAGAACGTCGCCAATCCTCTCCCTGGTTATACCAGAAACATCGAGTGTCGAGACAAAGATTGCCTCCCAGGGTAGCGTTACGACGAACAAGGGATGATGCGACTTTCCCAGCAGCCTCGACAATCAACGGGTGTATACCGTTTTCAAGCGTCAAATCTGAGAGTCGTGCCATGCACCCAATCTCATGAAGAGATAATGTGTCCACGCCTTCGATTCGGGCAAGTGAGATCACATGGGGCTTTGGATTAAGGTGCCATTTGTAATTTGGCAAAAGGTCAGTCCCTCCTGCAACCCAATCGAATGCTTCGCCTTTTTCAAGCAACATTCCAGCAAGTGAACAGGCTTCTTCAACAGTCGTAGGGTTATGAAGTGTAAACGGTGGCATCAACATTAATTTTCACCTTCCATTTGTCGCTGTTCTTTCTTGAGCCAAGCACGGCCTGCAAGTCCAAGTTCAGCGAGTTGTTCGGGGTCGGGTTCGGTGGCAGTACGCCAGCCTTCCACTTGATCTTCCAATGGAATGGTCGGGTCAAAGCCGAACAAGACACCATTCACGTAGGGGCTTGTGTCTTCAGTTCGTTGACGTGCCTTGTCTCGGATTCTATGCTCTTTTGCTCGAGCAACCAATTTTGGTTGCATCGAACTGAATTCAAGTGTTGGTGAAGGCAAGTCGGTTGGGTCGTCAAATTCTGAAGCCTTGAGAGCCTTTTCAATTCCCTTGAATACAACATCAGGTGTAAGTGGGAGAGTTCGCAAACGGATTCCAATCGCATCGTAAACAGCGTTTACTACGGCGGGTAGAATTGGGAGCAAGGGCCCTTCTCCAGCCTCTTTTGCACCGAATGGCCCTTCAGGGTCACACGATTCAACAATAATTGGTTCGACGTGTGGCATTTCATGAACGGATGGGATTTTGTAATCAAGGAGATTTGCATTTTGCAAATGTCCGGTTCGCCCATACACCATCTTTTCAGAAAGAACTTGACCAAGACCCATGTGACATGAGCCAATGATTTGACCTTTGACTGCCAAAGGGTTGAGGGCTTTTCCACAATCGTGGGCTGCCCAGACATTGGTGCAACGAATCATTCCAGTTTCGACATCGACATCGACTTCAGCAACATAGGCTGAAAACGAGTAAGCTGGTGCTAAACCTGCTGCTGCTCCTTTGTGAACTCCACCCATTGGGGGAGAACGGTAGGCGCCACTTGCAATCAAAGCACCTTTGTCTTCTTGCGCTTTGTGGAGTGCTTTGAGGTATGAAACTCCAATCGCAGGGTCGTGTTTGTAGTAAATTCGGCGATCGTTCAAGATTAAATTATTTGGATGGTAGCCAAGTATCTCCCAAGCTGCATTGAGTAATTGCTCTCGTATTTCGAGTGCTGCACGTATTGCAGCATTTGCATTCATGAAGGTGACACGACTCGAGTACGAGCCCAAATCAACGGGTGATGTGTCGCTCTCATGGCTACGCACGTGAATCATTTCAAGCGGGAGTGCGAGGACTTCTGAAACAACTTGAGCGATTGCGGTGGTCGAACCTTGGCCAATGTCCGCAGCCCCAGTGTGTACAGTTACGCCACCGTCCATGTCAACTTGCATGTGAACCGTTGCGTGTGGGAATCGGTTTGGGTCCCAGTGAATCGGAAGTCCAGAACCTGAAATAAAGAAGCCACATCCAATTCCAATACCCTTTCCAAGAGGCATTTTACGGAACTTCTCATCCCAATTTGAGCCTTGACGAACCTTTTCAAGTGCTTCACGCATACCGTTTGAAGTAATTCGGAAGCCACTGATTGTTCTGCTATGTGGTGGGAGAAGATTGGCCAAGCGCAAATCAATCGGGTCGACTTGCATGGATTCGGCCATTTCATCTAGGCCAACTTCAACAGCACATCGTGTGTTGACTGCACCGTGGCCACGCATGGCGCCTGAGGCGGGTTTATTGGTCCAAACGCGTGCACCAGTGTAGTGGAATGATCCCAATTCATAGGGTGCCGTTGCCAAAACTCCGTTGTAATATGATGTGACGTGACCGAACGATGCAAAACCACCACCATCGATGAGCGCATCGATATCAAAGCCAGAAATTCGTGCATCTTCATCGGCAGTCATTTTGACTTCAATGTGACTTGGGTGACGTCCTCGATTAATCCAATAGACTTCTTCTCGATCGAAAGTAATTCGGACCGGTCGGCCAGATTTACGTGCTAAAATCGCCGCACACATCTCGTGAGGGAACGGGTCGGATTTACCACCAAAGCCACCGCCCACGAAAGTGCGAATCACGTTGATTTGATGCATTGGGACATCGAGAACAGTAGAAAGGGCTCGGTGGGTGTAGTGAGGAACTTGTTGGGGTGTGTAAAGTTGTAATCGTCCGTTTGGCCCCCAGTGAGCAACGACTGCGTGTGGTTCGGTGAAACCGTGATGCACACCTGCCATACTCCATTTACCATGCGATTCGGCATGTGGGTTTTCGACTAATGACCGGTCTCCAAATTCTTGGAAGACTCGCTTTTGAACATTGGTTTTTGCCAAATGGTACTTACCCCTCCAATGGATTGGCTCATCAGCATCTTCAAGCCCCTTTTTAGGATCGAATACCGGTTCAAGAATTTCCCATTCCACGTCAAATAAGTTGAGTGCTTCAAGAGCAGTGGCCTCATCAATTGCTGCAACGCATGCTACTAAATCTCCAACGTGTCGAACTTTGTCAACAGCCATAGCATGCTCATCTTTAGTCACAGGTAGAACGCCAAAGCGTTGAGGTGCGTCAGCACCTGTTGCAACCGCAAGAACACCAGGAAGTGCTTCAACACGTGAAGTATCAATCGACTTAATTCGAGCATAGTGATGTGGTGAGCGCAAAATCTTCCCAATCACTTCATTGGGTAGGCGAACATCATCCCCATACCAGGCTTGACCGGTTACTTTGGCATTCGAGTCAACCAACGGCGTCTCTTTACCGACAGTGGTTCCTGTTCGAACACGGTCATGGATGTGGGAGCCAGCAGGTTGCGGTTCTTTGCCTCCAACTGATTCGGGAATGAAATCAAGATCACGGGTAGCCATGTTTGGCCTTGAACCACCAGAACCTGGTGGAGGGAACGCTTGCTTTCCAGCAACGCGCTTGCCGTCTTTACGAGTAGTTTGGCCGGGGCCACCTGGTTGTTGACGATATCCTCCAGACATAATAATCACCGTGCATGGCCCGGGGGCATATTGGGTTCATCAGGTCCATCGGGATGTGGGTCTGGGTGAGCATCGCTTGCAGGAGTCGCTGCTGCGACTTCACCACGGTGAATAGCTGCTGCACCTTGAATAGATTCAATGATTTGTTGATATCCCGTGCATCGACAAAGATTGCCGTCGATTGCACAAGCGATTTCTTTGTCGGTTGGTGCGTCATTTTCATTTAACAACGCTTGAGCACTGATCAAGAAGCCTGGTGTGCAAAAGCCGCACTGTGAGCCACCATATTCTCCAAAGCAAGATTGAATTGGCGCTAAGTGAGCGCCGTCTGCTAGACCTTCTACCGTTGTGATTGCAGTGCCTTCGACTTGACCGGCTAAGCATAAACACGAAAGTCGGGGTGTTCCATCGACCATCACTGTACAACAGCCGCATGTTCCGAGGTCACATCCACGCTTTACACCGAGTGTACCTACCTTGTCTCGGAGCACATCCAGAAGAATTGCATTTGATGGAACTAAGACTTCAACAGGTGTACCATTCACTTCTGCAGACCAGACATTCTTCGCAGGAGAGGGTATCATTTCGATGTGTTCGCTGCCTACCATACTGAGTCGCCAAAGGCGAGGTAGTGGACCCCGCATATCAACCTAAGGTATGCTCTTGTTGAGAGAGGACAAATTCATCATGGTGTTTGAACAGAGGATGACGGTCGCCTGGTAACAGAGCCAACATCATCTCTACCAGCAGGAGGGTCAATCCAATCTTCATCCCCGGGTAAAATGAGTCCTCCACCCAGACCAACTAAGCGTCCTGCAAGAAGTCTTTGCCGATGAACTAATTCATCCCAATTGTGCTCATCGTCTTTCCATGCCTTCCAACGTCGGAGTTGTCGTGCTTTAATGACCAAGCGAGCATATAATCGCAGATGGAGTTTCGCTGATGCCGGCCACCAGAAGAACAAAAGAATGAAGACTAAAACAGCCGGCAACTTCGTCAATAGAGCTAACAACCAATGTAATTGTAAGAATTCGTTCACCGGACTGGCCTCGGCAAGTAACATCCAGGTAACCCCTCCTGAAGCAATAATCCACCAAAGTGGGAAGAAGATGACGGCTGTGACCACTTTGAGGGTGCCAATAATCGATTGGTCAGCACCACGTTTTTTCATTACTCGTATGGCAAGAGCGTTTCCACGATAAGGAATAAGGTTTCCAAAAACAGCACTCCATGAGATAAGTCCAAGCATCCAAACTGCAGCCCAAGCCCATCCAATGAACAATTGGGCTGATGCTCCTCTGGTTAGGCGGTCGGGGCGTGCATCCACGTCAAGTGGAACCAAATTCCGTTTTTCCAGTTGTTCGAAATGCTGTTCACAATCTTTGACTAATTGTGTGGTTACAGCAGGGTCTTTTTCAGCTAAATATTCCCATCCTGCACGAATACGTCGCGCCCCCATCACCGATTCCGCATACGTTGGCTTGACCAGTTTGCCACCGGATTGGCGGGCTTTCTCGGCATAAGCCAAACTTCGACTCTTCCAAATGAGGGTTCGTTCACTCCATGTAGTCTTTGAAAGGCTGGCGCGCTTGAGTTCAATACCGATTGCCTCAGTCACTTGAGTGACCCATTCTCGATCGAGCCGATCTTGTTCTTCTTGGCCTTCTATAGATTCAGGAATGGGTTGGAAGTTCATAACGCGCTCAACGATTACAGCAGCACGCTCACGGAAAGTTTGTGATTCAGAGTAGTGAAGGCCGATTGGAACCAACTGTGGCTCAGGGTTGCCATCACTTTGGGCTTTTCTTCGAGCCGCAAGAAGAATACGAGCTGCTCCCGAACGTGCCCGTTTAACAGATGAATCAGTATGCGTCGTTCCTTCTGGGAATATAATCAAGCGTCCACCGTTTGCAACAACTGAAGCCACACTTTCCAATTGTTGTTGATTTCGGCCCTTCGCTCCATCGTGGCCAGTACTGTCTTGTGACCGTTCGATTGGAACAGCACCCGCACTGCGTATTAACCGGCCTAAAATTGGGATTTTGAACAATGTATGTTTGGCGATCATCGACATTTTACCTGGAAGTGATGCGTGCATAAGCATCGGGTCAATCAATCCACTCGGATGCCAAGAAATGAAAATAACTCCGCCTTCTGGTGGTATGTTTTCATCATCAACAATGTTGATCTCACGAAACCAAATACTCACTAAAGACCTTGAAAGGCGTCGAATCAAACGGTAGATTCGATTTGTTCGCGGGTGGCCTTTCCCTACAGGGTCTTTTGGCCAGCGCATGAACAAAGCAGAATGTTCTCTCGTTTGAGTTCATCTCCGGAATAACACATTAACCGTTCTTTTCAGAAGTCTGTGCTTCACCGGATTTTTGAGAGGCTAAGGAATCCATATCATCTTCACGCAATGTTGTAAAATCAATTCCTGCAAGTGTTCCTTCTTCTTTATTAGAAATGACATTAATTACAAAGAGAACAAGAATGAAAAGAACAATGAATGCACCAATACCCATGACCATCGAAGTCCCCGACATTCCTGAGACCTCTGCTTTTGTTTCAAACGCTGAAGCGGTATCCATCAGCATGATGTCGACGGTAATCAAAGGAGAAGCAGAGTGACCACCTGAATCGTTTGCCTTAATTCCACGGAGAGACAGGGTGTGATTCCCTTCAAGTTCAATACCTGGAAGATGTTCAAGTTGATGAATGACATCGATTGCGGATAAGGTCCCACTCGTATCTCCATGATCGAAACTGTGAATGTTTGACCAATCGTCTCGCAAGTGATTACTGCGCCATTGAACAGTATCAACATCACCAAGTGCAGAATAAGCCAATGAACCATCAGGAGACATGTGTATTCGGTTATCCATGCCGTTTTCAGTCGTAAGTACGACTTCGAGGGATTTGTCGAAAGCATAATCGCGTTCTGCAGCCTCATAGACTGAGTCAAGAGCACGCACTTCACCATGACCGTAAACGTTGTTTTGTCGATTCTTTGGAATATTGTCTTCTAAGCAAGGTTCGTTTGCCAGCATGTATTCACATCGGCGATAGGTTGCTGTTTCTTGCATGATGTTACGAATATCAAACGGTGAGAGGTCAGGGTTGGCTTGGAACATCAATGCAGCGACTCCAGCAGCACCAGGCGTTGCCATCGAAGTTCCAGACATGTCGGTATATTGGTCGCCGCTGTTGAAAGCGACCGACATGACGTTACTGCCTACATAGGCAACGTTTGGCTTGACTCTTCCTTCTTCGGTTGGGCCTTGACTTGAGTAAATCGCAATAGCTGAATTCTTGTCCAGTGCACCGACGGTGATGGCATCTTCAGCAGAACCTGGGGTTCCAATTTGAGCAGAAAATGCACTGTTTCCAGCAGCAATAAAGATAGCGACACCTGCAGCCATCATTTCATTGGCATATCGATTGACGCTGTCTTCTTCAGAAGAAGTCCATTCGATTCCACCTGGCCCTCCAAGGCTCATTGATGCTGCTCGAATATTGAATTCATAACGATGCTCAACAGTCCATTCCATTCCCGCCATAACTGTGGCAAAGGAACCTGAACCACCTGCATCGAGGACTTTCACACCGACGAGGAACGCTTGTGGAGCCATTCCGATGTGGTCGTAATTTGGAGCACCGGTGCCGGCAGTTGTGCCCGCACAGTGTGAACCATGACCTTGGTCGTCGTAAGGGAATATTTCGGTGCCATTGGTCAATCCAGGATTATTTACTGCATCATAGAACGCAATGACTTTCGGATCGGTCGTTGAATTATCATCATCCAAATCATCGAGACTTGAGTGGGCTCCGTCAATTCCAGTATCGATGATAGCGACGGCAGAACCGGCTCCATCATATCCAGTATCTGCCCAAACGGTGTCAACACCATGCAGGACAGCAGCATCGCCGTTGGTAACCGAAAGAAGTCCGTCCAGTTCGAGCATAACCACGCCTGGAAGGATGGCTGCATCGAGGATTCGGTCAACTGGGACACGTCCTGTTAAAGCGTCAATTCCTTTCAAAGTCCATTGGTGTTGGAATTCGATTTCACGCTCGAGCATGGCGATTTCGTCGGCACCCGGTGTGTGGTCAAAATCAATGATTAAAGGGAGAGTATTCATTTCATCAAGGAAGTGTGGACTGTCAATATGAACTTCAATCATATCGCCGATTCCGTTTCCATTTCGGTCGACCGTGGTCTCAACCCACCAACCATCTTCATCACCACTGTCTTGTTGAGAAGACACCGGTACGGCCATAGCCAAAGTTGGAAGAACCATAATACTCAAACAGAGTAAAGTTATTGCTTTTCGTGTTGCAAACATCTTTTCACCAATTCAAGCCAATGGCCCCTGACTTTTGAACCCATTGAGACATAGTGTGAAAAAGACATGACGGATATTACTCCCGGTAGTATTCATCGTTTCATCCGAATGAACGGGTCAATCGTTAAATCCTATTACAAGATAGTCGACTTGATTGTTATGGCGGCTCCAAGACGTTCTGCACCACGAAGAATGAATGTATCGAACCAAGGTTTATTGGCACAATCCAGCATTCCAGTGCCGACTGATGCGATTTTCACTGATTCCGCACCGACTGAACTACCAATGGTTGTTCGAGCACCAGGTGATTTGATTTCTGACTCAAACCGTTCACTGATGAAGTTTTCACAACTCATCATGATGTGCATTGCTTTAGCAGCAATTTGGGGAGGTTTATTCAGCATTGCATTTGCAGAAGGTGCAACAAATTCTGATTTCCTCATCATATTCCTTGGTGGCGTTCTATCTGCTGGAATTACCATCGGATGGATTGAGGCTCAGAGTAAAAAGAATGACCATGTCCTGTATGAAGTCCAAGATTACATGCTCGGAATAGGATTCTTTTTTGCGACAATTGGTGTGATTTGGGGATCACGATGGGTGATTGGTTTCGTGACTGGAGAAGGCTGGACTGAACTTTTCGGCACAGCTGTAGAATTCCAGTCAGGTTACGTGACTGACCCGGTGACGAAGGAATTGGTTGAATGGCATCCGAATGCAAATGCCATCTATGTTCAAACTGCTGCCATGCTTCTCTTAGTCTTTGGAGAAGTTCAACTCTTGAAACGCTTCAAAGGAGCAACGAGCTTCGGACGTGCAGTTGCTGCATATGCTCCGATTCTTTTCTTAGTTGCTGCTGGAATGGGTCCCTGGATGAAATGGACAGACAACAATATTTCGTATGAAATGGGACTTTCCCTTATTTTGTTGTCTTTTGCTGCTATGGAAATGGCTCTTCGCTCAAATAAGGCGCTGAATTTTGTGGTTGTTGCTGTGATTTCTGGACTCACTCCAATCATATTTGAAGTGTTCAACACCAATGCCGAACCAAATGGTGCAGGTGGCGCATTGTCTCTTCTCATCTTCATTATTGCAATCCAAGGCTACTATGCGGCACGACAAGAACTTCGTTCGGAATTAATACAAAAGGCGTCGATTATACTGGTTGGTGAAATCGTATTAGCGATGTATATTGCACGTTCTGAAGGATTAAATCTTCACATTGGACCCTTAAAGTCTACAGAAATAGGCATTGACCATATCTTTGGGTTAAGTGTCGCTCTTTGGATTGCTGTGCTGGTGTTTTATTTCCCAGCAGTACAACAACGTCGAGTACCATGGATGCCGATTGGTTTGGCAGCAGCACTCGTGATGTTACCAAATGATGGAAGCATATTGCCTTGGCTCATAACGCTCTTGATGATACCTTACATGTTGTTTATTGCAAAGGCAACTCGTCGCTGGGTTGCAGATTTCACAGTTACTGCATTAGCATTATCTTACTTTTTGACCGATGTGTTCGCCAACATAGAAGGACTTCAACTTTCAGAAACGTTTGGATTTAACGGCATGCAAGTGATTATTCCTCTTGCATTGTTTTCCATTTCGGAACTCGCTCGGCAAAGAGACAAAATCTCGACTTGGACACACTTGGTGATGCTTGGTTCGATTGTTCTTTCAAGAGCAATTCTTCAAGCAGAAGATTGGTTCATGCCGTGGATCTTCGTCGGCTACATGTTATATCTCGCCCGGAATTCATTTAATTCCTTGACCGTAGAAAGTTCATGGGAAAAGAAAATGCAAGCCACACTTGTAGTTTTAATTGCCAATGCTTCAATGATTATTCTCGCAATACTCGACCGACTCGACTTACCCGAAATTTTGGATACCTTACCATTACCTGAGTATTTTAATTATCAAATATTTATCCTTGGAGCATTCAGTTATTGGATGCTTTATCCAGCCCGTAAGATAGAATTGGATGTTGGACTCTTGTTCAATTGGACAAAACGATTCGCTGTCAATGTACCTGTGTACAACCCCGATACCAATTCTTGGACCGCTACAGCCGATGCTGAAGTGAAAGAAAAGGCAGACTGGGTCGAGAAGAACAGTTGGAGTCAATTAACCCGGGTCTCGCTGCTTATCCCCTTCTTTATGATGAGTTTCAGTATCATCACAATGGTCAATCCTTGGGGCAATGAATATGACATAATGGGCACTGAATCTTTGGTTGGAGGTCCGTGGGCTCTACTCCTCCTCGTACCAATTACTGGATTGGTTCTTGAAATTAAGAATATGGATGTCATTTCATCGACTGTTCGTTCAGCCGGCGTTTGGGTGTTGTTTACAATCGCTCTTCCGATCTGCTTGAGTTTTAACATCGTTCGAGAAATGATGCAGACGCATAAAGATTATTCCAATGAATCGATCCTCCCATTTGCGATTCTCCTCGATGTCATTCTCTTGAGTGCTCCGCTTTATGTCAATTCCCTCATCACGAAACGCGGTATCGATGAGGACCACCTTTCAGTGAATGCTGATGCTTGGGCAATGGTTGGACTCTTAGGTTTGGCTTGCCTGGATACCTCGGGTGGATTGTTACTCATCTCGATGTTGGCATTAGTCACTGTGCGATGCGTTCGACATCGCCATGTTTGGCCGTTGATGCTTTCTCCAATTGCATTCTTCTTACTCAACTCACATTGGCTTGAGTCGGCGGGTATTGGAAGATTCCTTATCGAAGCAATCGATTCTACTAACTATGATTTTGCCGAGTTCGGATTTATGTCACTCACTCGATTGGGTGGTGTTTTCATCACTTTGCAAATGGCGTATGTCCTGATCATGGACAATAAATACGTCAAACAAAGTGAAACTGGGAGAGAACCATTGCCTTGGTTTGGCGTTTGGGGTTGGGCCCTTGTCGGTGTACTTGCTGCAAGTTCAAGCATTGGCTGGATTCCAGCAATCATGTTTGTCTACCTGATTATCAATTCATGGATTTCAGGAAAACTCGAATCGATTGTGATTCTTCATATTGGATTGCTGATCAGTCTTCTCATCGGCATGGGGATTGAAGAAGTGTTCGATGCCTTCTGGCAAGCATTCTCTTGGAGTGCATTGCTTACAGCAGGTTCTGCTCTCACGTTCACGGTCATGAATGGCAAAGATATGCTTTTCAAATATGTTTCAGTTGAAGACGGGAATGAAATACTTCCAGCGAAAAGAGATGAAATTATCAATACCCTTTACATTACAACATATATCTGCTTTATTCTGAGTTTTGAGGCACTGCTTGGTATTGGAACACTGGTTGGTGCGGTATTATTGACGCGAGACATTTTGTTTAAGGGCTATTCAAATGCCCTCTTCTTTGTGCCACCAATTCATGCGTTGGCATTGGCAAACCTCATCATTCAATTGGATCTCGAGTTTATTGATGTCGGCATACCAGTTGGAATATTCCTGATGATTGAAGGTCTTGGAATCTCTTGGCTTTCTCTACAAAATGATAAGATGTATGATCTCGAATTCTTTGAATGGGAAAATGACGATATTTTCCTCGACTTCCTTGACCGTTTAGGAATGGCAGGAGTTCTCAGTGCACTCGCAGGTGTATTCTTTGTGTTCGGAGAAATCGACCAATGGTCTTTTGCTTGGTTACTTACAACTGTGATTCTTATTGCAGTTGGAATTCAAGGATACGCACCAGAACATGAAGCTCGCTGGAGACGCCTCTTCGGAGGTTACGGTTCAATTCTATCCTTTGTTGCCTTCGCTATGGAAGTTGAGGATGACACTATGCAAGCGCTTTCATTTGTTGGCGTCGGATTGATTGCATTGGGCTGGGGATTCCTTACAATGCAAAGATTAGATGATGATGAAGGAATTTATGAAGTGGATCCAAACCAACAACAAGCAACTCCAGGACACCTTCAGCAAGCTTCTCTCTTGGGTAGAGTTCAGGAAAAGGCTCTCCAAATTCCTCAGCCGGTTAAGAAAGAACATCAAGAGATTCCTGAAACCGTTGAGCAAAGAATCGAAGAAGTTGCTGCAACCGTTGAGCAAAGAGACGAACAAATACCTCAAATCGTTGAGGCCAAACCAGTCCCAATGCCAGAAACAATTGAAACGACGCAAGGATTCGAAGTTCGTCTTCCACCTGGGAAATTGGAAGCCATTCTCAAATCAATTGATTCAACACCACATGAAGGATACAAACCGGTTGTCGGTTTCAATTCAAGCGGCCAAATCCTTATCGATTGGATCGCTGTTTGATTCTTCAAATCAATCGACGTTCGACGCCTTGAGAACCTGTAACATACAGTTCTCCAGTTGCATCGGGAAACGATGGGTAAGCATCCCAGTATGCTTCTCGCATCTCCTGATTTGCATTCATACATGCCACAACATCGCCCGGTCTCTGTGCGAGATCAGCGGATTGATTGAGATGAGCAATCATCGGTTCAATGTTCGAAAGGTTCACCAAACCCCAACCCGTTTGAGTACACGGTGCTACAGGTGAAATCGGCATTGTCCCTGAAGTTGGGTCCCATCCTACATCCGGATACCATGCTGAGCGATTGAGTGCTTCACGTACATCGGCGTTTGAAACCATGAAGGGATTGCCATCATCGTCCGTTCCGTTCACCAACATCCCTTGGCGTTGTTCAGGAGAGGCTCCAGCACCAGCGTCATGGAATTCAAAGCGGAGAGATTCCAAGACAGATGAAAGAATGCCTGCAGTTCGAGGTGTGGCGAATGAAGTTCCTGATGTTTCGTGGTAACCATCGATATCATCATGATTTGGTAGGTACTGTGTCCAATCGGCAGAGATATCTGGATATGACCCTGACATGATCTCTTTTTGGTCATCGCCTTCTTCGGCATATCCTGCAATACCAATGGACCAAGGAGGGCCTGCGGTTGAATCTTGGACAGCAGGAGAGGGACTGTTGTCGGCAGCACCAGTATGCATCTTTCCTTGCTCAACCACAGCGATTTCAGTTCCTCGTTCGATTCCAGAGATGGGCACTGAACCTGGTGCTCCAAAGGACGTTGTGATGACATCGACAAGAGGTTGATTGGCCGCAGCAAGTACCGCTTCGGTACTGAATCCTTCAACAAAGAAAATCACGGCATTGGGGTTTGCATTCAAAACGGACCCCGTAACTGCCGAACCATGACCATCACTTGGGTCATCTAAAATCAAGATCTCACTGTCACCATCGGGTGATGAACCAATAATCTTGGTTCCTGGGAAGTAGACGATGTCGCTTGCAACCAACGTATCCCAACATGAGACCTTATCGGCATCATACCGTTCTTGCCAACTTCCATTGAATGTTAATTCACAGATTTTGTTCACGCCAAGTCCATCCAAGAGCCAAGAGGGATACGTTTCGTTGGTTCGGAAATGGTCGTGGTAGACATTGATGCCAGTATCGACTGGAGCAACGACCGAGAAGGCTCGCCATCCATCACTTTCTATCGTATCTTGTGCGGAGGATGAGGGCGATGAATCACCAGTGAGCGCCAGGGCGAAGAAAGAGAAAATAAGTAAAAAGGTGAGAATCCCAACAGCAACGAGGGCTTTGGGCTCCAACAAAGAAGCGGTATCAAAAGAGTCGAGAGAGCCCGCCATCTCTGCATCTTCCGCCATAGTAGTCCCTCCAATGGGTGCTTCATAACCCTACGCCCAATTCAAAAACCCCAGCCTCTTGGAGAAATCATGGGTGAAAGCGACGAACGCTTGGTTTGGATTGACCTTGAAATGACTGGACTCGATATTGGACGGGAATCCATCATTGAAATTGCAACAGTTGTGACTGATGGCCAACTCAACATTCTCGCAACTGGACCGAATCTCGCTGTTTCAGTCTCAGAAGAACTCTTGGCGGGAATGGATGAATGGAATACCTCCCACCATACTGCCAGTGGATTGGTCGACCGTGTCCGCACCGAGAGTGTTACATGCGAACAAGCCGAAGCAGATACTCTGGAGTTTCTCAAAAAGTGGGTACCACAGGGTAGTGCGCCACTGTGCGGAAACAGTGTATGGAACGATAAAAAATTCATGGAAAAGGAAATGCCATTACTTGTCGATTACCTGCATTACCGAATGATCGACGTTTCAACGGTCAAAGAATTAGCCCGTCGATGGTATCCTGAAACAGGGCGCTACGAAAAGAAAGGAGCTCACCTTGCATTGGATGATATCCTTGAATCAATAGAAGAACTCCGCTATTTTAGAGAGCGGATCTTTATTCAAAAGTGATTTATCCTCGCCAGTTCGGTGCTTCAGTATCGACACCCTTGAACGAAGCCATGATTTGAGCAACGACTGCAACTGCAATTTCTTCGGGTGATTCTGCACCGATGTTCAAACCAATCGGACAAACGACTGCATCCAAGATTGATTGTTCAATGCCTTGCTCAAGACATTTCTTCTCAAATGCTTGCCATTTTGAACGGCTGCCTATGACGCCAATCCGAGGTCCCTGTTGCCCGTCTGGAATGGCTTTTGCATCATGGTAGAGATGCAGGAGTCCGAGCAAACGCTCTTGGTCTTCTGACCAGTCATGGCCCAGAAGTAAAACATCTGAAAATCGACGTAGATGCTCGAGGTTTTCGTTCTGAAGAAAAGATTCAACTGAACTTGAGGAGCGTTGTTCTGCATTGGGGTACATGACTTCGGTGGAAAACTCAGTTCGTGTATCATGAACCGAATGATGCCAACCCAATGCATCCAAAGACTTGGCAATCGCTTGACCACAGTGACCCCCACCCATCAATAACACGTGTGGCATTGGAATCATCACCTCGATTGCAAGCGTAACTTGACCGCCGCAAAGAGAATCAAGTGGTGTCACTTCATAGCCCTTCGCACCTTTGTTCAAACCGTATCGTAAGACCTCTCCAAACGGTCGATGATGATTCAGAAGATGTTCTTTGCATCGTTGAAGGACTTTCAGTTCCAATCCAGCACCACCGACAGTCCCAACCCATTGCCCATCTGGCGTCATTGCCAGCCGAGCACCAACTTTCCCCGGTACGCTGCCAGCAGTTTCCACGACGCTGGCAAGTAGAACGCGTTGACCTCCTGCAAGACGGGAAAGGGCCCAGGCCATTACCGTCGCAGTCATGTTTACCGCTCGAGGCGGTGACACATACCCTTTGCCCTACAGGTTTCAGCCTATGTGAAGCAAGGAGGATTCATGTTGCTTCAATAAAATTAAATCATCGGGTTGGTCGATATTTAATCCTAGAAGTGGTCCATCGACGAGCACTTCATCAAACGAAATCAAATCACGTAAAGAGGACTGAGTCGGTGCAGCAAGAACTGATTGGATGGCCTCTTCTGTCAAGAGCAAGGGATGGCCTCGCCGACCGTTTGAAGCAAGCGTTGAACTGTTTTTTGCCAAAAGCAAAGATTTGATGTGTTCAACCGTCCATCCAGGTCGGTCAACAGGGGCGATGATGACTCGTCTGGGCATTCGTCCTTTATCCCCGGCAAGAGACAGGATCCCACATTGAATACTCCCCATCCGCCCTTCTTCAGGTGTTGAGTTTACAATGACGATTGAACCAATGGTGACTTGCATAATTTGAACAGAAAGTTCACTCCGAGTGACAATAAGGATGGGTGAACAACCTGCTTTCGCTAACTTTTGATATGCAAGCCCAACCAAGGTTGTATCTCCAACCTCTACCAACGATTTCGGCTGACCAAGACGCTGACTGGCACCTGCAGCAAGTATCACGGCTGGGCAAGGTTTGGCCATAATCTGTATCCAAGGCCTTCGGGTTTTGTTCTTTGCTCTTGATATAGACTCGATATTGTCGATACACATGTCGAAAGGAAAGTACCGAATGTCAGAACCTGAGCTTCGCTCTGTTGAGATGTTACAGTCTGTTGTGAACGGTATTCCTTCGATGGAAATTATTATCTTAACCAATGAATGCATCAAAGTTCGAGTCAAAGGTGAATCACAAAGGTGGTATCAAGTTGAGTCTGAATTCCAAGAAATTGGCCCTTCAGAATCTGAATGGATACTTGCAGTAACAGCCGGCCGATGGAAACAGGATGTCATCACCAGCAATCAATATTCGGTGAATCTCTGTTTACATCCCAAAAATCAACGCTTACCAATTGGTGATCGAGTCGTTTCAATGGTATTGGCATTGTTTAACGACATACAGACAGGTCTCGAAATACCTCTCCTTGCACAATTCCTCATCTGTCAACGTGAGATGTTGAAGAACATTGTCATTTTTCAAGAGACCATGATTGTCACAAACGATATGATGGGAGAAGATGATTGGCCAGACGAAGATACATATGAGGAGGAAGAAGATGAAGAAGAAAGAGAAATGTATCATGCTTTTGAAAGAGGTGAAATTGCAGTCTCAACCGATGAAATGTCTGATCTACAACAGGCTTGGGAGGAAGAGATTCATGACCTTATTGGGACACAAATAGGAGAAGTTGAAATCGATGTGGAAAAGAAGCAAAAAGAGGAACAAGATTTAATCGACTTCTGGGACTTGATGACCGATAAATTACACGACCAATAATCACAGGTCTTTGGTAATCTCACGGCCAATAATCATTCGCTGAACCTGTGAGGAACCTTCGTAAATTTGCATGACCTTTGCCGCTCGCATCAGACGTGCAACAGGATATTCTTCTGAATATCCATATCCACCATAGACTTGCACAGCATCGGTTGAAACTTCCATAGCAGTGTCTGCAGCGAATCGCTTTGCATGAGCAGCAGATTCCGTGTTTGGAAGGCCTGCATCTGAATCTGCAGCGGATTTCCAGGTCAACAATCGTGAGGCTTCGATTTTTGTTTTCATGTCAGCCAACATGAACTGTATGGCTTGATGACGGTGAAGAGGTTTACCAAAAGTCGACCTTTCCCCTGAGTATTGCAGTGCATGCTCGTAGGCGGAACGGGCAAGACCTGTTGCATGAGCAGCGATATTTGGACGACTCATGTCAAAGGCTTTCATAGCGTTCATCCAACCACCAGATTCAGAACCACCAATCAATTGATCTGCTGGGATGCGGACATCATCAAACTGAATTGAACGGGTATCTGAACAACGTTGGCCCATGTTGCTTTCTTTCTTGCCAAGTGAGAAACCATCTGCATCTTTCTCAACGATGAAACCAGACATGCCTTTGTATCCAGCATCGACATCAGTTTTCGCTAATACAAAGAAGAAATCGGCATAGCCAGCACCAGTAATCCACATTTTGGAACCATTGATGATGTAGTCATCACCGTCTCGAATAGCATTTGTTTTACATGCTGCTAGATCTGAACCTGCTCCTGGCTCGGTTACGGCATACGATGCCAATGCTCCGTCCTCAGCGACCATCCGAAGCCACTTTTGCTTCTGTTCCTCAGTAGCACCGGTAAGAATTGGTGCACATGCAAGTGCGGTAGCATAGGCAGCTGTAGCAAAACCTGGATCTCCCCAAGCCAGTTCTTCGTTGACAAGAACCTCTTCCATCGAGCCTAATCCTGGACCTCCATAGTCTTCAGGAATGTGGAGGTTGAGTAATCCCATTTCATGAGCCGTTTGAATTGCTTCTTTCGGGTAAATCGATTCAGTATCCCAATGCTCAGCATTCGGACGAACTTCATCGACTGCAAATTCGTGCGCAAGTTCCTTCAACATCTCTTGCATTTCGTCGAGTTGGAAGTTCACCATGAAGAAGGCGAAGAAGTCGCCCCTTATGTCTTCATTGTTTTCAGAAGGTTATCCAAGAACGGTTGTATGCCTCAAGTGTAATTATGAACAGGAGGTACAACAGAATCAATGTATAACCTTCCCATTTCTTGAACTCATACGAGGTTCGCATCATCAGCAAAGCCGCAATACATCCCAGGATTGTGAACGGTATGATAATGTATACAATCAGTTCAAATCCCTCTGGTTCAATCGCAAGAGGTTTGACCAAACCGGCCAAACCAATGGAGAGCAGCGGATCGGTGATATTGGAACCAATGAGTGTCCCAATGGCTACACCCTGGCTTTTTTTGGCTGCCATCAAAGCAATGGTCAACTCTGGTAAAGAAGTCCCAATCCCCGTAGCAGTAACGCCAATAATAGCCTGAGGCACATTGAGTTCAATTGCAAGAAGTCGTGAATAGATGACCAATTGGTCGGCTGCAAAAACCGCAAATGCAAGGCCGAAGATGACCATGTTAATACTCGCAGCATTATTCCAATTTGAATCGTGTATGGCCACTTCCTCTTTGTGATCCTCTTCTTCCAGTTGAATCACTTTGCGGTGCAGCAATAACCAGGTGATGTACACGATATACAGCAGCACTAAAATTCCAGATTCCCAACGTTCCAAAGTGAGACCGGTGAGTAAGAAAAAGGTGAGGATAAGAACTGCCAACAACATGATGAGACCATCACGCTTCAACCATGATTCTCGTATCTTGAGTCCTTTATTGACCACAACAATACCCATGATAAGGGTGATTTGAACGAGGACTGAACCAAGGATTCCACTAATCGCTAAATCTCCAAGACCAGCAGCGGCTGACGAAGTTGTAAAGACAATCTCTGGCAATGAAGTTCCAATGGATACTACGGTCAAGCCAATAACCACTTCCGGTAATCCAACCCGTCGAGCCAGTCCTTTCGCACCTTCAATAAAAAAATCTGCAGAGCATACGAGCAAACCGAGCGCTAAAGCAACAAGAAGGAAAGTAATGATGAGGCTGTCGTACCCCATTTCCTGTGAAAGAAATCGAACGGCGACAATTGCTAAAAACAAGGAGCCTGTTGTAACCAAGGTCTGAAACTGGATAAGTTGGGGAATCCCCATTACTTTTTCCTCCGACCCCATGTGTTTATCCAACAGTCTTTACTTCTTCACGGTTGCCTTATCATTCCCATTGATAATGCGTGTTTCGTAAAGAACATAACAAGAGGACTGAAGCGGTCAACATGTGGCGTCGAGGGTTGGCTGAATTCTTCGGCACCGCCCTCATGGTCGGTGGTGGTTGTGCCAGTATCGCCTTTGGCGCATCAGATGCTGTGATTTCACTTTCCTTTGGGATTGCAGTTACTGTTGCCATCTTGATCTTTCAACCGATCAGTGGAGCACACATCAATCCAGCCGTCTCACTCGCTTTTTTCCGAAGTGGGCACCTCGAAAGAGAGGCTTTACTCCCTTACATCGTTGCTCAATTAAGTGGGGCAACTGTTGCTGCGTTTTTACTTCAAGGTGCTGGACCGACGAAAAGAGCCGCTGATGTTTCAATCCCTGCAGCTGGTTTGATTGAAGTGTTCATCACCTTTTCACTGATGGCGAGCATATATTGGATTGTTCTTCGTTCTCAAACTCATGTATCGATTGCCTTTTTTGTCGGCTTTGTCGTAGCCTTACTGGCATTTTTGTTTGGAACTCTGACTGGTGCATCGATGAACCCTGCTCGTACCTTTGGCCCGAATCTTTTCGCTGGAGAATCCTCGAGCATTCCGTTCTATAGTTTTACAACTGTACTCGGTGCTTTGATTGCAGCTGAGATCTTTGTCCGAATGAAACTTGGAAACGACAAGATTGAATCTCAAGATTGAACAGTCAAACGTAACACCTTGATCACATGTTCAAGTGAAGGTATCGTGAAATCTTCAAGCGGTGGCGAGAATGGAACAGGCGTATCTAAGGCACCGATGACAAGAGGGGCTGCTTCAAGTGCATAGAAACATGATTCCAATATTCGACTTTGGATACTGTGTCCTAATCCTCCACACCATTGCCCTTCTTGCAGAACCACCAAACGGCCAGTTCGTTGAACAGATTCAATACAGGTTTGTGCATCGAACGGAAGGAGTGTTCGAAGGTCAACGATTTCGACCTCAATATCTTCAGAAGCAAGTTGTTCAGCAGCTTGTTGAGCAACGTGAAGCATTGAGCCCCATGTTACCAAAGTCACATCACGACCTCCACGGACCACAGCAGCCTTACCGAGTTTGTATCGCTCGCCATTGGCAATGGCTTGCTTGACCGTTTCTGTGTCGACTTCTTGGTTGATGTTTTGTCCCCATCCAGTCAATCCTCCACGCAGACCATACAAGCCAATGTGCTCCAAAAATAGCACAGGGTCATTCAATTCTGCACTTTCCATCAGAAGGTCATACGCATCTTGAGGTGTTCCTGCAGCAACAACAATCAATCCAGGGTCATTGGCAAACCAAGATTCAATCATGTTCGCATGGAAGGGTCCTGAACGTGTACGGCCACCGAGAGGTATACGAATGGTCATTGGACAATCTGCACCCCATCGCCATCGAAGCATGGCTGCATTATTGACTAAAGCGTTGAATCCAAGCGCTGCAAACCCACCAAATTGAATCTCAACCATTGGACGCATACCAGAAAGAGCGGTTCCTACTCCTGTATGAACAATCGCTGCTTCACACAAAGGCATGTCGAGAAGTTTTTCAGAATGGCCTGCATTTTTCAATGCCATATTCATTCCAAAGGCACCAGCAACTTCCATATCTTCACCTATGAAAATACAATCATCGCCATGACGTATTGCGATGTCTACCATGGCTTGTTGTATTGAACGGGCATACGTCCAGCCACCTTTTTCAGCATACGTAAGAGTGGTTTCACCAACTTCGAGTGAAGGTTCAATCAATTCGACTTCTTGGCGATGTGACAAACGAGTAAAACGTTGCTCGTGTGTTTCAGCATCATTCAGTGAGGTCACGCCTTTCGTGACCGTTTCAGGTTCTGGCCATGCCATCTGCTCAAGTTCTTCTCGAGCAGTTTCCACATCACGTTGTTCTTGCGCCTCCATTTCAAGCAAGATAGATTCATCAAGACCGAGGTCAAGAAGTAATTGACGATGGGTTGGAATCGGGTCTTTTGCTTCCCAATAGGCAAGTAATTCACGATCGACATATCCAGGAGGAGTTCCAGATTCATTTCCGAGATACAAATCATCATGGTGATGCGCATGACCACAACCACGCATTGTTTCAACGTGAATGAGTGTAGGACCGCCACCGTTCAAAGCAAACTCTCTGGCACAAGCAGTACTTGCATACCATGCAGCAGGATCGGAACCGTCGATGGTCCATCCAGGGAAGCCCATTGCGTCGGCTTTATCTGCCCACACTTCGACACCGGATTGTTTGACCGGAGAGGTATCTAAAGCGATTTGGTTGTTTTGAAGAATGTAAGTGATTGGTAGACCGCGTGCTCCAGCAAGATTCATCGCTTCCCAAAACTCTCCAGAAGATGAAGCGCCTTCACCAATACAAGCCACTTGGAACCGGTCGAGTTTTTGATGCCATGCAGCAAAAGCAAGACCCGTCATCGTAACGCTGGCAATCGGTAGAGGAGCAGTTGGAGGTAAAACGCCAACATGCCATGCCCCGACGTGCAAGTCGCGACCACCTGCATCATCCCAGCCACCATTTTGATTCGAACCGACTTTACCTAAATTTGCAGCCATGACATCCAACGAAGTATCCCCCATTGCTAATCCAAGACCAATATCTCGAATCATTGGAGCAACAAGGTCGCCATCGTAGCCTTTTCCAGGTCGTGCATCACGAGGTGCATCTGGTTGACGCACAAGGGCTGTGGCTACTGCAACGACCCCTTCTTGCCAAGTTGAACGGAAGCCTTTGCCGCCAAATGAAGAACCATCTGGAGTTTCAAGACCCTCCGAAAAAATAGATTTCAATTCACTGTCCAACATCCGAGTCCGAGTCATCATCGTTTGCCATTCGATGCGCTGGTCCATAGTTACGGACATATAGTGAGCTAAACGGCGGAATACCAAGCGTAAATCAAGCAAAAAGTGTTGCGACCTACGTTCTAAAAAGAGCGTCAAATTTCGGCGAGGTATGATTTCGACCTCTGTATCGCCTTTCATTTTAGCATCGACTTGAGCAACTAAACCTCGTTGTACTGCGTCGACAAATCGTTGACTAAACTGATGCCATGAAGGGCCTTCAAATTGTTTGGACTCATTCTCAATCAAAACATCCCAAACATTCGCCACGAGGAAAAGATGACCGTTGTGTCGTTGAGCAACAAAGCGCAAAATTTCCCTGCGCGCAGCATCTGCAAGCAAGGGTTGAGAGAAAACCATTGGCTCTTTTGGAGTCCAATCAGTTCCATGGATCGTCGGTAAATCTCCTTGGCTCATAGTTTGGCCATAGGTCTCCCCCATACAAACGCGACGGCTGAATGGTACGAGGCTTTTCGTCGAAAAAGGGCTTCATTCTTCTTCTGGGATTACATCTTTGAGCGCTTTCATCGAAACTCGGGTGACCAAAACTGTTGCCAATATGGAGGCCACTATTCCGAGCACCAGCATTGCATTCCCCATCGGTGTTGAACTCATTTCCTCTATTCCAGACGAGTTGAGAGCAAAACGCCCTAATGCATGGCCATAGTAAGCATATGCTAACGAATAAACGATACCTGAACAATTTGAAATCATATACACTCGAAGACTGACAGGAGTTGCCGACATCAAATAATTGAGCCATTCATCTGGGATGAGAGGCGATAGGCGGACGAGAATTGAAATTTTCATTGCATCGACGGTTAAGGCGTGTTCGATGTTTTGTAATCGTGAATCATTCACAATTGAACGTTGGATACTTTCTCGGAACAACCACCTACCAAGAACGAAAGCAATCAAACCCCCAAGCAATGAGGCAACAAAATTAGCTGCTGCAGCAATCCAAAACGGGAAGATCGCTCCAGCGGCCACTTTGAGGAGCGGAGTCGGAAGCATGATGACAACGGCAAGCGACAAGCCCAAAGTGAATACAATGGGTCCTAATGGTCCTAAATCTTCAAACCATAACAGAATATTTTGCGCATCTTTGAATAAAAAAATACCGCAGATTGCGCAGATAGCGAGCACGAACAAACCAAAGAAAGCTCGCCAACGATAGATCTTTGGCTGGTTTTTCTTGAACTCATCTAAGTCGGACTTTCTGTCGACAAGCCTCAACTCATTCGGTCGAGGAAGTGGATATCGCGCCATGATTATTCCTCTTCTTGGGCTTCGGGCAAAGCCGACAATACGTCACTAAGCATCTGCGCAGCATCTTCAATTTGTGTAATGAGCGTCAAGTCTGAAACAGCGCCTGGACGGCCTAAGTTCCACATCAGGTCGGAGACAACTTCTGTAGTTAATCGAGTTAATTCAAGAACTTCAGGGTCGATAGGAACCATCGTATCAAGACCGTGTAAAGCCACGAGTTCGGGTTGTTCATCGAGTATAGAATCCATCAATCCTTCGACTTCATCTGCAAGTCCTTGTGCTTGATTTTCAAGGATTCCCCCCATCGATGAAGAGATTCCCTGCTTCATGCTCTGAGCAGTGTTTCCACCAAGCGACTCGCCTCGTTTGACTTGACTTGGAGAAGAAGGGCCTGAGGGGGTTTCTCCTTGGGTTGCATGTTCTCCAGTAGCAGGGTCAGGAGGAATAAGTACACCATCAACACTCGCTTGGTCGACGAGTTTGTTGAGGGCTAAACGAAGCATTGAAGACATGGCTGAGGAATCGATTTCAGTGTTGACTTCCAACCCTTCATCACCCATTTGAGAAAGGATTTCATCAATGAAGTTCGTATTGATTTTTTCGGGTCCTACAAGTCCTTTTAGCATCGGAAGGGCCCATGTGCTATCGCCCATGGTCATTGAAACATCGAAACTCCCACCACCACTTTTACCACCCGAGACTTCGGCCGGAGGGGCAACGAATTGCTTCCGAGTATGTTTGTGCAATTGCTGAATCAAGACCTTCATATCAACCGGTTTTGAGATGACTTCTGCAACACCGGATTGGGCTGCAGTCACTCGATATTCTTGTGAGACGTTGCGTGCTAGAATTACAACTCGACACTTGAAAGCAAACTCAGGATCTCCCATCAAACGTTGGGCTGCATCGATAGCATCACCGCTTTTCCATTCACCATCGATTAACACCACTTCTGGCATGATGGCAAGAGCTGTTCCCTCAGCCTGTCGAAGTGTAGCAGCACGGGTGATCTCGAATCCTTCGCGTTCAAGTGTATTGGCGAGGAGGGAACGGCGACCTTCATTTTCGTCTGCAACGATGACTTTGGCCATAAAATCCCTCCCTTCAATTGCAGGGATGGCTGTAGAGACTTGAACCTCACCCTTGTGAAAGAAGGTGAACGCTCAGTTCTCGAGTTCGAAAAGCAACGCCGGTTTAACCGCGGATAATTTCTTCTGGAGCCATCGATTGCCAAGCCAAGATGCCTCCTTCAAGGTTATACAATAAGGGACCGTCATAGCCGGCCCGTATCAAAAGCATCGCTGCCGTTTGAGAACGCATTCCACTGTGGCAGTAAACCACCAGTTCACGATCTTTGGGGATTGAATCAACCATTGAGAGTACCGATTCATGGCTTATCTGTAAGTCAGTGGAAGCCGCATGTGCTTGTTGGTATTCACCTTCAGACCGAACATCGAGAATAAACGGCTCCCAGCCATTGTTTCGCCGTTCGACAAAGTCTGTCATTGAAATAGAGTTGAACATTGTTTCAGAGGTAGAAGTTTCTCCTTCATCAATTTCACCCTTTCGAATCACTCGCATACACCATGCTTCATCATCAAACATGGCTGCACTCAACGACAAATCCGAAACGACTGGACGTTCTGGGTTGTGAGCGTAACGAAGCGTTTCGAAGGTCATCATTTCAGCATCGTAAATGAGAAGACGACCGCTGAGTACTTCACCAAGTCCAAGAATAATTTTGATGGCTTCATTGGCTTGTAAGGAACCGATAACCCCAGGCAAGACTCCGAGCACGCCACCTTGCTCGCATGAAGGGACGGATTGAGGAGGTGGTGCCTCGGAAAATAAGTCGCGATACGATGGGCTTTTCTTGAAATTAAAAACACTAACCTGACCTTCAAAGCGATATATAGAACCATAGACCCAAGGAGTATTATTCAAGAAGCAGGCATCGTCAATGAGGTATCGGGTTGGAAGGTTGTCTGTTCCATCGATAACAACATCCCAGTCTTCAGCAAAGATCGATTCTATATGTTCTGGTGATAAACGAATTTCAAAAGTCGAGATGTTCAACTCAGGATTTAACTCGAGAAGACGGTTACGCGCTGATTCAACTTTTGGTTGACCGATTGCTGAAGTCGAGTGGATGACTTGGCGTTGGAGATTTGACAAATCAACTGTGTCGTCATCCACGATTCCAATATGACCGATTCCAGCTGCTGCCAGATAGAGGAGAACAGGACTACCAAGCCCTCCTGCCCCGATAACTAAAACACTCGATTGATTGAGAAGACGCTGTCCTTCAAGACCAACTTGTGGTAAGGAAATGTGACGAGCATAACGTTGAACATCGATATTCACAAGCAATCCCAAACTGTCCAAGCAAGGCTCGGACATAAACTCATTGAGGGGTCAATGTTGATCTTCAAGCCACTTTTCAACGTCCATAGCGGCTTGACAACCCATTCCAGCAGCAGTAATCGCCTGCTTGTAACGGGTATCAACCACATCTCCAGCAGCAAAAACGCCTTCAACAGAAGTCATTGTATGTTTTTTGTGAAGAATATAGCCTTCTTCATCAACTTCGACTTGTCCATCAAGGAATCCAGTAATTGGTTTGTGACCGATGGCGATAAACGCACCTGTGACGTTGATGTTCTCGGTGGTTCCATCTCTTGGATCTTCAAGTATTGCACCAGTCAAGCCTTTTTCATCTGAAAGCCATTCCTTTACTTGACGGAACGTTTTGATTTCGATTTTGTCATGTTTGGCTACACGCTCATACATGATGGTTGAGGCTCGGAAGGAATCTCTACGATGGACGAGGGTGACTTTAGAAGCGAACCGAGTAAGGAAAGTTGCCTCTTCACAAGCGGAGTCACCACCACCAACGACCATCACTTCTTCATTCTTGAAGAAAGCACCATCACAGGTAGCGCAGGTGGAAATGCCTCTACCTTTCTGCGCTTCTTCGCCAGGAGCGTTCAACCAAATTGATTCTGCACCAGTTGAAACAATGATGGCTTGGGTAAGGAATGTTTCACCTTCAACAACCACTTTGTAAGGTTGCTCAGAGAGGTCGACAGATTCGACATTTTGGTCATTTACTTCGAGTCCAAAACGTTCTGCTTGTTCTCTCAACTCCACCATCATCTCGGGGCCACCAATGCCATTTGGATAACCTGGGAAGTTCTCTACATCGGAAGTAAGCATTAACTGACCTCCAGACATATAGCCAGCGAACATAATCGGTTCGAGCATTGCACGAGCCGCATAAAGACCTGCAGTATATCCAGCAGGCCCTGAACCGATGATGATGACATTGTGTACTTTTGACATGGAATACATCTCCTACAATCTTGTTGAAGAAGATTCATCACTTGAACATTGACATCGAACCGTTAGAGTTCATTGGTCGTATCAGAATCAGGATTCATATTCTTTCGACCTTTTATTCGCTTAAAGAGCAAGCGGGAAAGTACCATCGAACACAGGAAAATGCCGACCGTAACTGGCCATGGCGCTTCGGCCGAAGTTGAGACGAAGTAGGCGACTGCAAGTATGCCAGCACCGTAGAACGCTCGGAAAATCGAGTAAGCGATGAATGAGCGAACGACTCGGTTTTGAAAGAAGTTTTGAAGCCTCGAGGTCTGCATACTGAAGCCTCGGGCGAGTGATTCATTCGAGCATTGAAGAAATTGCAGCAACCGCCGCCCGAGCATGTGCCTCAAGTCGAGGCTCGATCTGTTCAGGCTCAACACCAGGTCCAATAATTCCCAAACCTACTGGCTTTTCGTGAACGAGTTGTAATTCGATAATGGTCTTAATGACCGCTTGACCCATAGCAAGACCGTGTTGAGTTTGTCCTTTTTCGATGATACCAAGGCAAGCAGCACCATCGATTTCGTCATTGGATAAGAGTCGGTCAAGAGCAAGTGGGACTTCCATTGCCCCAGGTACCCATACAACCTCGGAAACATCGAGTTCGTGCAGTGTTGCTTCTTCGAGAGCCCATGCAAGCATGCGTTCGATTTCGGCGCGGTGGAACGATCCACAAACAAGGGCAATAGTTGGCATTATGATTCACTCCTTTTTTCTCCAAGAACACGTTCGACTGTTGCCACAATGGTCTGGGTTGTGGAATCTATTTCAAGATTCACTGCATCGCCGACTTCTTTGTCGACCAGTGTCGTCAAACGAAGTGTTTCAGGAATGATGTGCAATGAAAAGGTACCGTTCGCAACTTCACCAACGGTTAACGAAATCCCATCAACTGCAATGTAGCCCTTCTCCATCACATATTTCTGGACATCCAAAGGGATGAGGACGGTATAGTCAATGCCTTCACCGTTTTCAGTTTTCGAATGCAGAATTCCTGTCGCCATAATGTGACCTGAAAGTAAATGGCCACCGATTTCATCGCCGAATTTCAAAGAGCGTTCAATGTTGACATATTGGCCGACCGTAAGTTGGCCAAGCGTAGTGCGTGTGAGTGTTTCTGCAATGACATCGAAGTCTACAACTGTGTCTTGAATCTGAACTGCTGTAAGACACACACCATCAATCGAGACACTCGCACCTGTTTCCAAGTGTGTTGTGTTTGGTAATTCGAGTTGTAAAGTATGGATGCTTTGCTTTTCAATAATGCTAAGCACAGTCCCAGTACCTTGGATAATACCGGTAAACATCAAGCATCATCCTCATTGGACTGGGATGAAAGTTGGAGGATTCGAGCGATGATTTTACGTGTTCCATCCAAATCATCTGATAACCCTTCGACTCGAGTCACCTCAATGTGACTATATCCGAGCTGATCTAATTTTGAACGGATTCGGTCTTCTGCATGTTCTTGGTCATATCCTAAAGCGATTACATCAGGTTGGACCTGAGGTAGAATGTCAAAAATCGGTACATCGGGAGGGTTTCCAATCATGGCTTCATCCACCGGTTTCAATCCTTCAACCATTCTACGGCGAAGTTCTTGGCCAGTAACTGGTTCATGCTTGCGCACACGAACAGTATCATCATGGGCGACGACAACAGTGAGATGATCTCCAAGTGATTTGGCTTGTTCCAAATAATGTAAATGACCTGCATGAAGTAAGTCAAAAACGCCGACTGCCATCACTCGCTTCATCTGCTCACCTGTTGTTGTGAAAGTATAGTCCCTCAAGGATTTACCGGCATGACCCGTGTTTCAGTCTTCATCAATTCAAGGCTTCAATCAACTGAGCGCCTTCGAGGAATGGAATCCCTCGCTTTTCTGCCCAAATGCGTGCGTCAGCAACGGAGAGGGCATCGTCGCCATCGCTTTGCAGCATCTCGGCTCCGATGACTACAGGGGTCATTCCTGCAAGACGTGCAAGTCCAACGGCTAATTCGGTGTGGCCCTGTCTTCGGATAAGTCCACCTTCCGTCTCACGGCAAATTGGAATATGGCCTGGAGTACGGAATTCTTCACCCAAAGCAGCTTGAGCATCATCACCTGAAATGCCTGCTTCGGTCAATTCTGCAGACAACTCTGCGAATCGGCGTGTTGTAAGTGCACGGTCGTGGTCGGTGATACCGGTATATGTTTCGCGGTGATTCAAAGATAAGGTGAAAGCAGAACGAGTATCGTATTGCAAATCATTGGTAACTAAATGATTGAGCACTGGAAATTGTTTAGTGAGTGATTCTTGGGTATGAAGATCTTGAAGAAACGGTAGAGAAAACAACTCGCCGACTTCATGGCCAATGGCGAGAAACAAGAGGCCGCCACAATCCATTCTCAACTGGCGCATTGTTGCTGGAACTGCACTTTGCCCAGGAAACAGCAAATCCGTTTCTCCTTCCCTTTTTTCAGAATCGAATAAACACACTGGCATTCCCTTCTGGAAAGCGCGGACTGCGGCTTCAACTTGTTCGTCCATGGATGGGCCTCGACGGCAGGAGTTCATCAATGGTCGTATGTAAAATCATAACGATGGGAGAGCAAAAAAACACAATTTTGGCGGATAGCCAACGGAAAGGGATTATCATAGGAAGACCCTTGGGTCGTTCCTGCGGGGATGTGAATTATGCCAATTAAACTCGGACCTGCTGGAGTTCCTTTGTCATGCAAAGGACGCACAATCGTTGAAGGAATGGACGATATTATCTCTCTCGGATTAGAGACGATGGAGGTTCAAACCGTACGTATGGTCGCTCCGCAACACTTTGAACAGTACTGGCAAGCCGGTGTTCTCGCTAACAAGACTGATTTCGAAATGAATATTCACGGACCCTATTACTCTGAGCTCCTTGGGAACAGAGTTGAACGTGGACGTTCAATGACCAAAATTGAAACTACGCTACAGGCTGCTCGAACCATTAATGCTCGGCACATTACCCTTCACGCCGGTCACTACGGAGGCATGCACCCCGGTAGTGCTGCAAATGAACAAGTTGCGAATGTCTTCGCTGGCATTGTTGATCGTGTCCATGAGATTTGGCATGACGATGAAGATGAATTCCCAGTATTCCCTTGGATTAAAGATGGAACACCCTCTAAAATCGGTGTGGAAACCTCAGGCCGCCAAGAATTATGGGGAAGCCTCGAAGAAGTTCTGGAAGTTGTCAATCACGTTGAAGGAACAATACCTGTCCTCAACATAGCCCATATCCACGCCCGAGGCCATGGGAAAATGCGAACTTCGGAAGACTACGGTGAATTGTTTGATGAAGTTCGTGAAACAATTGGAACAAAGGAATTCTACTGTCACTTCTCCGGTGTTGAACACCGCTCTGGAAATGCAATGCACTACACTCAAATCAAGAAATCGGATTTGAACTTCGAACCACTTGCTGATTTCATTGTTGAAGACGGTGGATGGCTTGACATTACCCTCATCTCCGATTCTCCACTCTTGGAACACGATGCAATGTATATGTCCCAAAGCATCGAAAAGTCACGTCACCGACAACTCGAACGCAAAGCACGTGAAGACCGTCGCAGAGCACTTGCTGCCCAAACAGGTACTATACCTGCTGCAATGGCTGCTCGTGAGCAAGAAGAGGCCGAAATTCTTGAAGAAGCAGACGATGACGCTGAACCACAACCTGTTGAGGAGAAACCAGCGGCAAAGAAAGCACCTGCAAAGAAAGCATCTGCTAAGAAAGCGGCAAAGAAAGAGGATGACAATGTTTTCGACCTTGATAAGGACGATGATGAAGACTTATTTTGAAGTCTGCTAACACTCATCCCCATCCAAAACTGCACCCTAGCAACTCAAATGAGTGGCAATTAACATAAGTAAAGTGAGCGGCGTTCCGCTTGGTCTCTATGGCACACATTGCGATTTTAGGTTTAGGAAATTGGGGAACTGCCATTGCTCGTATGTGGTTAGAAGATAAACATCACGTCAAAGGTTGGACTGTGGAACAGGAAGTTTACGAATCAATCACGATGAATTCTGTCAATACAAAATACCTTCCAAATCACTCTGTTGAAGGGCTTGAAGCAACCATGCATCTCGAAGAAGCATTGGATGGTGTCGAAATTATCGTTTTAGCAGTACCTTCCTCCGTCATTCTTGGAGTGGTTGACCAAATCATCCCACACCTACGCCCTGGCCATGTATTACTCGATTTAGCCAAAGGTTTGGCCGATGGAAATAAATTGATTTCAGAAGCGATTCAACAAAAATTAACCGAGGCAGGAAAAAACAACACACTTGCAGTCGTGACCGGCCCCACTATTGCTCCAGAAGTGGCAAGTGGAGTCATGACAACGGCACTGGTAGCGAGCGAGGATGTCTCTGTAGCCCAACATCTTGCGACAACTCTGACCACACAAACATTCATTCTTCATCCTGCAACAGATCCTGCTGGAGCTGAACTGTGGGGGGCGTTCAAGAACGTCGTCGCTCTTGCCTGTGGATTGGTTGACGGTTTGAAACAAGTTGGCACCCTTGGTGGTGACAACCTCAAAGCGGCTATATTTATGGCTGGATTCAAAGAAGGTTGCCTCTTACTTTCTCAACTTGGAGCCAAAGCAGAAGTCGCTTTCGGTCCAGCAGGCCTTGGCGATTTGTTCGTAACAGCAACTTCACCCCACGGACGGAACCGAACAATGGGAGAGAAATTAGGTACGGGAGTCACCATTGAACAAGCACTTGAAGAAATGCACATGGTTGCAGAAGGCGTTCGTGCGGCTCGTATGTTCGGCGAAAGAGCTGAGGATTTAGGAATTGAAATCCCATTCACACATGCGCTCAATACTTTATTGGACGGTTTCATCGATGCTGAAGAATGCTGTCGAAGAATGGTTGCACTCCACTGAGTGCTTCAAATTTCGGCCTCGGCTGAGGCGGTGCTGTTTTGAGGGGAGTCGCTCTGCGGTATTCATGGCGGAGGAATTAACTGAACTCGAAGCGAGAATCTTTGAATGGATTCGGCAATCCGATTTCGAAACCGTCGCTTGGTCCACTCCTAAAGCAGCGAAGTCATTCAAAGTCAAAGAAGATGAAGTCTATGAGGCAGTTGCGGCATTAACCCGTAAAGTTCCTGACCGGATTCAAGTGTTTTACAAACATGGCTCACTGCACATTGCTGCTGAGTGAACCTCTTCGAAAGAGTTTTTACTTTTCTTTGGGAGTTAACACCAGATTCAACCATGTTGGGCGACGAACATCACCTTCATCGTTCACAAACGAGCGAATCATCATTGAAAGTAAGTCGATGATAACAACAACAACAAAGATCAAAATGAGGAGTGCGAAGACTTTCTCGTATTGAAGGAATTTCAGATACGTGCTGATATAATATCCAATTCCACCAGCGCCAACAATTCCAATTACCGTGCCATGACGAACATTGTATTCAAACATAAACATCAATTGACTCAACAGGTGATTACTGTTTTCAGGAATGACGACATTCAGTAAAATGCTGCTTCGTGAAAGGCCCATTGCCCGGCTCGCTTCAAGTGAATCACTGGCCATTCCTTCAAAGGTTTCATATTGCAATTTACCGAGGTAGCCAACCGTGTAAAACGTCATCGCTAAAACCCCTGAAAGAGGTCCAAAGCCAATCACGATGACAAATAAGATCGCCCAGATAAGACTTGGAAGACTTCGAGTGGCTGAGAGTAAGATTCGGACGGGGATAGCGATATACAGTGGGACAAGATTACGTGCTGCGAGAGATGAAAAAAACAAAGCCCCGATGAAACCAAGAACCGTAGCAACAAAAGCGATTTTGATTGTTTCCATCATGCCAATATATCCAACGGAACAGAAGAATTCAATGTTCGATTCACAGACTGGATACGAACGTGCTTCAACAACACTCCAATTTGGAGGCCACATGCTTTCAGAGAAAAACACAGTGAGGTTTTCAAATCCACCCTCAAGCCGACCCCAATCACCTTCGATCAATCCATTCAGTGTTTGCCAAGCCAAGAACAACAAAATGAAAATGATTCCAAAAAGACGGTATTTCACTCCTCTTCACCCCCACGCGTCCGGTCATTCCACTCGTCCAATGACAGGTCTTGGAGTTTACCGTCTTTGATATTCCAAATACGTGTAGCAAATAATTGAGCATTATTATCATGATGTTCAACCATAATAACAGCAGTTCCTTTTTCGACCAATGTCTGGACTGCTTCGAATACAATTTCAACATTTGAATGATCTAATTCGCCAAGAAATTCATCAGCCAGCATCAATTGTGGCCTTTGAGCTAAAGTTCTAGCTGTTGCAACACGACGTTGTTGGCCACCGGATAATCGCCGAACTGGCTCTTTGGATTTATCTGCAATCCCGAGCATATGTAATGCCTCCATTGTTCGTTGAGAACGCTGCTTCCACATGTGCCTAGAAAAACCAATTCCCGCTCGAGCGCCAAGTGAGACATTATGCGCCACAGTTGCGTGGCGTACCAATCCTAAACGTTGAGGGATATATCCTAATCCGCCTCTTTTTTCAACATTCAGTTCAAAAGAGCCGGAAAGTGGGCGGACAAGACCAGAAATCGTACGAACCAAGGTCGTCTTTCCGATCCCTGAAGGGCCGAGAATTGCGATTATTTCACCAGGGAATACTTCGACGTTCATCCCGGAAATTAATGGTTCATCGTAACCGACACTCAAATTCTTGAGCGTAAGTACTGAGTCCTCCATTGATACCCCTCACGACGTCCTAATGCCCTTACTTCTTGAAACGGTTGGGTCGAACAAAAGCTGGTTGGAATTTGTTTTCATTCTGGTCCACCCCGTAGTGTCAGTGGAATGGCTCCCATTTCGGGTGAGGACAAGGGCCATTCCACCGACGGTATATCGGAAATTTTTCTTCTTCAGTTCACTCAGCGATTTCAAATTTGGAATCGAAGTAAGTTGAGATTCCTGGAATTGCACTGATGAGACTGCTGTAACTACCAAGATGTTCTTGTGCATTTACTTCGACAAGCCCTGGAGTGTTGAGCACATTGGTCAGAATGTGATCACCGCACTGGTTTTGAGGAGACGTGCTGTCAACCATGTGTGAAACCATACTGTAGCATCCAGTGAATGTTTGTCCTTGCATAGTATAATTTTCCACATACATTTCATTATTCAAAGAGAGCAATGCATTGAGTATTGCTGTTCGAGTTTGAACATCAAGCTTAGCAGGGTTATACATGACGGGGTGAGATGGAGCAGACCCGTATGAAGGAAGCAGGATGTAATCGGATTCCGGTAGGCACCATGCTTCATTTGCACTTGCGTTTTCGTTACCACAGTACTTTGCGACTGTCGAATCTTTAGCAAATGCAACATCACCGACACCTTCTGTGAGGCACTTTACAGCACCATTGTAGGAGTAGTAAGGAGTCCCTGAGTCAGGGATACTTGCATTTTCGTTAAAGAAAGCATGGATGGTATCTCGAAGTGACTCAATGTCATCTTGTGGGCCGACAACTGGAGCATACCCTTGAGAAATCAAATGACCCATTGGGAGCAACATACCGGCTGATTTGAGCCATCCAGTGTGGCAAGAAGTCTTACCTTCCATCATAGCGAATGGATCGGTTGATGCATCGTCATCCAAATAGGCTTCAGCGATATCTGACCCGTTCAAAACGATTGCATGAGCGTTGTAATAGGTTCGTCCATCGGATTTCTGGTCTGCAGCCATTGTAGCAAGTCCGTATTCTTTCCAGCCAACCCAAGCAGCTCCTCCATCCATGAAGGCGATATCGACGTTACCAAAGCGAAGAGCTTCAATGATAGCACCTTCTGATGAAACTGGATACAGAGTAACTGTGACTCCAGTTTGTTCAGCGATGTAATCCGCAAGGATTTGTGGATTTTCATCAGCATTGGTATAGTCATCTTTCAATTCAAAAGCAATTCGAATGTTCGAAACAGTAGGAGCTACTGTCTCATTAATCGAGAACTTGGTGCTGTAATAGGCAGAGATTCCTGGGACATCTTCAATGAGGTTTCCATATGAACCGAGGTGGTCAAGAGCATTGGTTGCAGAGATTGCAGGTGTGTTAAGAACATCAGAAAGGACTGAAGCACCTTCTGTTGAGTCCTTCATAGCAACCAAAGCATTTTGCACTTTCGTAATTGTGTCCGAAGTCATAAAGTCTGGATTATACATCACTGGGTGTGATGGAGCATTTCCGTATGAAGGAAGCAAGATGTAATCGGATTCTGGGAGGCACCAATCGAGGTTGTCAGTAGCGACATCATTGCCACAGTATGAAGCAACGGTCGAATCCTTAGCAAAGGCTACATCGCCAACGCCTTCAGAAAGGCACTTGACTGCTCCTGAGTAAGAGTAGTAAGGAGTTCCTGAATCAGGAATGCTCGCATCTTCGCTGAAGAAGTTGGTAATGGTATCTCGGAGAGATTCAACATCACCGGAATCACCAATCACATTGGCATATCCATTTCCAATAAGGAAGCCCATTGGGAGTAACATTCCAGCGGATTTGAGCCAGCCAGTGTGGCATGATGTCTTACCTGCAAGAAGGGAGAACGGATCTGTTGTTGGATCATTGTCGAGGTATGCTGCTGCCATTTCAGAGTCTTTCAAGACAACTGCATGAGCGCTGTAATATGCTCTTCCATCAGACTTCTGATCTGCTGCGAGAGCTTCTAAGCCGTATTGTTGCCAACCGACCCAAGCAGCACCGCCATCCATGAAAGCCATGTCTGCGTTACCGAAGCGAAGCGCTTCAAGAGCTGCGCCTTCGGAGTCAATTGGGTAAAGTGTAACATCCATGTTGAGTTCTTCACTCAAATATGAAGCCAATCGTTGAGGGTTCTCATCAACGTTGGTGTAATCGTCTTTGACACTGTATGCAATGACAAAATCTTCTAAGTCTGGAGTTTCTTTTTCATCTTCATTCCCTAAACAACCTGCGAGGGATGTCGTGGCAATTAAAAATACGAGCAACGTTGATTTTAGTGTTTTCATTTTCATGTTCTTACCTACTGATTTAGGTCGCCCTAAAACCCGAAGTATATAAGTTTAGGGTGCCCGAAATCTCCGTCTCGATGAAGCCCATGCCACTCGTAAAAGGACTGCTGCTCAAGTGGAAAGCCAATCCAGGGCTAATGCTTCTGCGAAACGATCATTCGAAAGACCAGGGTGGCCGATGGGCCGGATAATGACCAAAACGTCGAGTTCACCGCCCCAATTACTCGTGCCTAAACAAAGTACTTCCCCCACTTTCACTCCACCTTCGTTTGCACCAATCGAGAGACTTCGCAATTCATACATACGGACACTCACAACTTGATCGACAGAGGCTTCTGTTGAAGAATAACGATGCGTACTTTCAACCAACATAGGTTCCAATCTCATCTCATCGGCATCAAGACGGAAAGCAGACAATTCTTGGTCTAACAATTCCACCGCTTGATTCAACCGACCTTGTTCCATGTTGAGCAATGAAGCAAGCCAAAACGCTGTTGATTCAGCACCAAGTGGGCCATATTGGTAAGGCAGTCGTAGCGATAATGATTGAACAATTTCTAAATCAGTGTCGCCAAATTCGGGGAGCATCAACCAAGTATACTGCTCTCCTGCAGGGTAGAACGGTGCATTTGGATTCTCTGTAAACAAGGGTTGGCCCCATTCAGAAGGTGAAGTTGGAGTCGATGTTGGTGTGAAACCACCTGCAACAACCATGAGTACCAAACAAATGCTTACCAAAATACGTGGCCTCTTGAATTCAGCCCAGGCTAATCGACCAGCTGGACTGAGCGCAGAAAGAAAGAGCATCAAAGGGCCAGTGAGAAGTATTCCGCCTGGGATAAACCACATCAATACAAGCGTGACGACCAGCGCTTCAAAGCCCATCGGGCCGAATCCATTTCTCCAGTCAAAGAGAGCGTCCTCTTCCAATTTTTTCCGTTCGATTCCCACAACAATTACGATTGCCAAAATGAGTAAAAGGGTCGGAACAAAATACCCAATCATCTTCATCCCGTCTTTGGAAAGAGGTATTCATCAAGAATCTTCGGGTTTGAACCCAGTTCAAACGGTAGTTTGTCAAACCTTGACTGTGTCGCCGAAGTATGGAGGAGGTAGTGTTGCGGCTTGAAGATGCAACCTATCGGCATTCTTTGTACGCTCCATTACCCTTCAAACCTTGGCGCAGGGTACGTGGTCAAGGTATTTTTTCAGCGAACCTTTCCCTCCACAAGGGCACGGTTTTGGGCCTTGTAGGTCCAAATGGAGCAGGTAAAACGACGCTCTTGCGAATGATGGCTGGAATTCTTCCTTTGCAAGAAGGTTCCACCTATGGGTCACAAAAAGATTCAGACACTCTCCTTTCTGATGCAGATCTGAGAACGAATGTCGGCCATATGCCTGAACAAGTGCGTTGGCAAGGATCAAAGACAGTTCGGAACGCCTTACTTGAAATTGGAGAAATGAGCCAAGTGAGTGAAGCAAGAATTGATGGATTATTGAAGCTGGTGGGTTTACAAAGCCGAATCGATGCCCTGTTGAATGAATTAAGCCAAGGTATGCGACAACGACTTACCCTTGCTGCAGCCTTACTCGGTTCACCAAAGATTCTCTTGCTTGACGAGCCTCTAAATGGACTGGACCCCGTTGCAGCAGCCGCATTCATCATCTTACTTGGAAAGTTAACCGACAAAGGAGTTTCCATTGTGATTTCATCGCATCAAGTTGAGGGTTTGGTTGGAATCATCGACCGGTTGGCTCTTATGCATCGAGGGCAAATACTTGCAGAAGGAACAATGCTCGAAGTATCTCAACAATTGAATCTCAGTAAGAAAACCGAGGTTTCAGGTATGGGTAAGGCACCTGACTTTTCCAAATATATGTCCACTGCAGAACCTGTGGAGGTTGAACAATCGACAGATGGTTGGCGAGTGGTTCTCGGTAAGAGTGAACCTGGTCTCTTACCGAAACTCGTTGCTGATGGAATCGAAATTACCTCATGGGCCATCCGACAGCCGAATGTGATTGAGATGCTTTGTGCAGCTACGGGTCAATCGATTGAAGATGTTGGACTCGAAGTGACATCAACTGCAGCCATGCCATTACGAACCTTCAGAGGTGAAGAAGAATGAGTGATTTTTCTCGGATTATGGCGTTGGCAAAGCGTCTCATGCGAGAACGACTGTTCTCAACAAGAATGTACATCATGCTACCGATATTGGTACTATTCATTCCTGGCATGGCTTGGGGATTTTCAGACCCGAACATTGTGCTTCCGGGTGGACATCAACCGGAGAGTTCGATGGAAGTGTTGTTCTATGCCAGTTTAGGTGTGGTTTTTGGTGCAACCATGTGTGCAGTTTTGCTTTCGTATGATTCAGTGAGTCGAGAACGGGCAAGTGGTGTGTTGGAACTGCGACTCTCTCAACCCATGCCTCGGGCTCACCAAGCCCTTGCGATGATTCTTGGTTCATGGCGAGCCATATTGATTCCAACATGGATTCTCCTTATTCTTTCTCTCGTTATCGTTCGATATCGTATGGGTGAATGGCCTTCGGTAGTCGATGGTTTGGTTTATTTCCTTTCGACTTCCTTGATTCTTCTTTGGTATGTATTGTTTACTCTTTTGGCCTCATCATATACACGTGAACAAGGGACTGCTATCTCTTTTGGCGTTGGACTTTGGTTCCTCTTCACCTTCCTTTGGGCCTTGATCACGACGATGGTGGCCTATGCATCAGGTGTTTCAATCGGGCAAGAAAATGATGCTGCTTGGGTGATGTTAGAAGGTGGACTGGATTTACTTTCACCCAACGGAGTCTACCATCATTTGCTCGAAACCCGCTTATCGCAAATTGATAGAGGTATTGCAGCATGGCAAATATGGGCTATGGCTTTGGCATGGACAATTCTTCCATCTTGGTTGTTTATTCGAAGGATGGAAAAGATTCTTCCTTGACTGTAACCGCTAAAATAGGTGGTTTTCAAACGAAAGCCTCTTTGAGGCTCGATGAAGACGGTTAGGTATGGCAGGACACACCCGGTATGGGCTCACACACCTTTTCACGCGCAGTTCAACGGCGATTGGTTTGATTTTCTTGATGATACTTATGGGATGCTCGCCCCTTTTCACAGCCCAAGTCACCTTGGATTCGAATGAACCATCACCTGCGGATGGCAGGCAAGCTCTCGCAATAGAAGAAGAATGTGAAGGATTAAAGTTTGAAGATCTTTTTGATTACGACTTTGCTGATTTCATCATCAATGTCGGTGACGATTGGGCAATGGCAGAAATGGGTGCTGGCGCCTTTGTCAACGGAAGTAAATCCGCAACCGTTCGAGCCAATCTCGACGGTTTGTTTGAAGGACTCTCTGGTGGAGATAATGATTACATCAGCACTGATGAACGTGATGCGGTTCGAGCGATTGGGCCAAAATGTATCGGAGTTATGGATACACGAATTGGAATTCGAGAAGGCATACCTCATCGAGGCACTCCGGACTGGAATAACATGACCTTTGTCGAAGATGGAATTGGATTGGATGAAGTCGACCTCGTTCCAGCAAATCATCCTGAAGAACGCACTTGCCAGAATCTTGGTTCTGCCAATGGATGTAAAGAAGTCCCCGTATCTATTACTGATGATTTACAAATCCAGATGTTCTTGAAAGCAGGAGAATCGAATAACGTTCGCTTCGACCAACTTCCGAACAGTGGATCTTCAAATTTCACGTTGGCATTGAACATTACAAACATGTCCTATGCACATTTGGAGTTGAATTTCCCGCTTACTCAAGGATTGCGTATCGTGAATTACTCCATTCAAGATACTTCAACGGCTACTGATGGAACTGTCACAGTTTCTGAAAACTCTGCATTGAGTGGTCCTGAATCTATGTATCTCCCTGATGGCCGGCTACGCGTCAACCAAATCGTAAACTACGCCGCATCTGAATACCCAATTATACGTGAATTGTTTATGGATTTCACAACGATGGCTCCAGAAACAAATGAAGCACCTGAATGGAGTTCCAATGCTCCCCAAGACGGAACCGTCATTCCAATGCTTGAACAATTAAATCAAGGTGATGAAATGGTGACCGTTGCTGGTGAAAGAACTGAGATGTGGGCAACTGATGACAGCGGATGGGGACTGGAATGTACTTTTGCAGAATCCGGTTGGTTTGCTTCCCTCGATAGTCAAGGAAACATGGTTGTCTCTATACAAACGGGTCAAAGTACTCAAGCGACCTCTTCTGATGCTGAATGCTATGTTGTTGACCCTTTCGGGGCAGCATCGATTGATTCTCGAAACTGGACTTTCGGTCAGGTGTTTACCTCGATTGGCATCCTCGTCTATGGAGACCACATAGAATTCACAATGACACCGACTGGCCTGGTCAGCGAATTAGCAATTTCAGCCCATGCATCTCAAATGAATTCAATGGGTCAAATGCGCACAGCAACCCTTGCCTCAGATGCTTCAACCCTTTCGCTACCACTTGATGGATTATCACCGGGTGCAGTCATGGTCATGGGTCAAGCTCAAAGTTCAAACATGCTGGACCTCGATTTCATGCTCGATTTCGGTCTTGAAAAAGCAAGTCTCCCTCCATCAATCACCGTCAGTAAGAATCTTGACGGTGAAAATGCAACATGGGAGGCAACTGGCCTCACCTTTACTCTGCAAGGAGATGTGTTAGATCCTGATGGTGAAGAAGTCACCCTTTCACTTCGTCTATGTGGCTATACGACCGACAATTTCTTGCGAGATGGAAGTGGCTGGGAAATCGGCGTCTACATCGTTTCTTGTTCATCACAGAACCCTCCAGTGACTGCATATGACATTGTGTTGACGGCCACTGATGAATCCGGAACAGTCACCACTCTTTCCGTTTATGTCCCTGACCCTTATGCAAACGATAACAGCGATAATAATGCGGGCGACAAACCCATTGAGAGTGGAGATGAAGACCTCCCTGCCATCTCTATGATGGCTACTTTGAGCATCTCTCTTCTTGGTGCTGCCTTTGCAGGAAGAGCTCGAAAAGAGTGAAGGCTTCAACCGGCACCCTCAAAAGAGGGAGGTCCGGCCCATTAAGCAGGTGAAGGTATGTTCGCGGGTGTAATTGAGTCAAAAAGTCATGAAGGAGGGTTTCTGGTATCGTTTACCGGTTCCTCTCCAGCCCTTGAAGCCATTATCATCAATGCCGAATCCGGCATTTACATCGGTAAAGTCGATGCTGTAATTGGAAATACCGACGCTCCTCTCGCCCACGTTGCTCATCTAGATCGAAACCTTGATCTTGACGCTCTGATTGGAATTGGAGTCGGAATCCGTGCCAAAAAGCAACGTGAAGAACGTGAACGCAGCTTTGACAAAGGACGTCGAGACCAAGATTCTGATCGTGGCCGAAGTGGTGGCGACCGAGGATACCAAAGCAGAGACCGTCAAGGTGGACGCCCTGAACGAAACGACCGTGGACAAGACAACCGCAATGGCGGAGATTGGGATTGTCCAAAATGTCAAAACTCAAATTTCGCATTCCGAACAGAATGCAATCGCTGTGGAGATGCCCGTGGCGACGGTGGCGGCGGTGGAAGACCTCCTCAACGAGATGATCGAAGAGGTAGCGACCAAGGCTACCAAAGCAGAGACCGTCAAGGTGGACGCTTTGAAAGAAATGACCGTGGACAAAACAACCGCAACGGCGGAGATTGGGATTGTCCAAAATGTCGAAATAATAATTTCGCATTCCGAACAGAATGTAATTCATGTGGACTTCCTCGAAGCGGCGGAAACGATCGTCGTGGTGGAAACGACCGACGCGGTGGAGATGGGAAAGTCTACACCGATAACGATTGGGATTGTCCAAAATGTCAAAACTCAAACTTTGCATTCCGCCAAGAATGCAACCGATGCGAAGCACCTCGCCCAGGTAGCGGCGGTGGCGGCGGCGGCGGTGGCGGCGGAAGACCTCCTCGACGAGACGATCGCTCTCGTGCCCCACGACGGGATGATGGTGGAAGGCCTCCTCGACGAGACGACCGCTCTCAAGCCCCACGACGTGATGACAATCGAGGCAACCAAAGCCGAGGTTCATACGGACAAGACAGACCTCAAGAACGTACATCAAGAGAACCTCGAACCTTTAGAAAGTCACGTGGAAATGGTCCTGGGCATGCACACAACCGCCCTCCAAAACCTATCGGCGCCCCTGACCGAGATGCAAGACCTCCTCAACAAGAAGATCGCTCTGCCCCCCGACGGGATGATGACGGTGCAAGACCTCCTCCACGCCAAACTGGTGCAAGACCTCCTCGACGAGATGGTAGAGACCGAAGATCTGATTATTGAAGGGGCTAAACCATGGGTGCGGAACATCACTACCTTAACGCCGTAGAAGCCTACGACGAAGGTGATATTGAAACCGCATATGAAGAAGCATACAAAGCGGTTCAAATCGACCCGGAGCATGTCGATGCTTGGCAGTTATGCGCTGAAACATCTCTCCCTCCAAAAGGTGAAAAGCCGTCTTTGATGCAAGCAGCAAAGTCATTAGCTGCAGTTCGAAAAATTATTGCTCTGGATCCAAATCGCACCGCAATGTGGATGCTTGGAGGACGGCTTCTCACTGATGAGTTAGGATTGCTCAGTGAAGGCTTACAATGGTGGCAAGACCTTCGCCATCAGTTGCCAAGAGAAGTGACTCCATTAGTCGAACAAGCCTCATTACTGGCAGACATGGGGCATTATCTTGAAGCAAAATATCGCCTTGATACAATCCTCGAGGATAAATTGGATGGCGGACCGACTCAAATTGCAAAAATACATCAACTTCGGAGTCAAGTTATTGCTGCAGCAAACCTCAAAACTTCTGAACATTTCAAACCTTGGGAAAAACATCACAACGGCTGGAATGCAATAGAACTCAAAATGGGTAAAGGCCCTGTTTCTGAAAGCTTTCTTTTCCTCATTACCACAGTTCCGGTCTTGATGATTGTCGTCTATTTCTCGAACCAAATTGCTGGTCGAGGTTGGGGTGCATTTTGTTTAACAAGTCTGGTGATTTTCGCCACTGTTTTGTTTGGAATGAGAAATGCCAAACGTATGTTCCATAGCATCAACCGCCCTGCATTCAACTTGCTACGAGCAATGAACTTCGAGGCAGATACCGGCTATTCGATTATCAATTCAGAAATTCGAACATCTCCTCTATACATGTTCATCATGCAAAGAAAACCAAAAGCATGGCAAGAACGGATGCTTAAGATCATTGATTCCGATACACAACTACCAAAGAACTGGAAACCACAATTTCCTGATTTCGAGTCACATGTTGACGAAATGGGATACATCGACGAAGAAGGTGAAGAGAGTTTCGAACCCTTTGAAGAAGAGTGAAGATTCTCTTTCGTTCTTTAATTTCGTAGTAAGAGATGAGTCGTATTGATCTTCAATGAACCTGAAGCAAACTGGTCATTGATTCAAGCAGCACCTTATCCAAAGACGTTGTTCAAAACCTTGTATTCTAACCCTTAATCGCTACGCTGTTCACTTAACAGTACTCTCGAAACGGTTGACATGGGCATTATCGCCTGTCACAAGTCAATTCTCTTCCGAGTCAGAACTCATTCGAAGACCTGTGATTCTGAAATTTAACTTGCTCACGCTCAAACTGCTTTTCTCAAAACCGAAGTATTGGGGTTCACTATTGGCTTTGGGCATACTGTAATGCATATTGCTGGGCATAGGTCGCTGCTGTTTGCGGATCATAACCCTGAGAAACAAATTGCTGGTAGTATTGCTGGTAGACTGCATCGTCCATTGCTGGCGCTGCTGCTGCTGGAGCCGCTGCTGCTGGAGCCGCTGCTGCTGCCTGTGATGCATATTGTTGAGCATAGGCACGAGCCGTTTCTTCAGGGTATCCTTGAGCAATTAATTGCTGAACATATTGTTCAGTTTGGTCAATAACGCCACCGAATCCTGTTGCACCAACTGAGAAGTCTTTGGTATCATCTTCTGAATCTTTGCGCAAAAACAGGAGCGTAAAGAGAACAACGACAATCAGAATCACACCGATAAGCGCTGGCACAAGCATAGTATCCAGGATGCTGCTCGATGCCTCATCTTCACTGTCACTTTGAGGTGCTTTCCACTCACCGTTTTCAAAGGTCCAAGCTCCAGACCATTGGCATTCTCCATATTCATCGAGAACAAACTCTCCGCCTGCTGCTTCGGCTTCAACATTCGCTTCAATGCCTTGACATGCAGGCAATGAAATTTCAATCAATCGATAGGTAATGAAACGTTCATTCGGTGCTTCACCCTCGTAAACCTTGATGTAAATATTCTGAGTAAGGGATTTATTCGAATACATTCCTTCAAGAGACAGAGTGAGGGCGAAAGTATCAAGGTCGCCTAGACCTGCTTTTGTCTTAGCCCAAGTTCCTGAGTTCTCCATATTGAACTTCTCAATCGCACTGGCATTGAAACTTGAAGGCATCAATGAAACTTCGACAAAGATATCCTGTTGGTTTTCTTCAGCACCAGACAACACACTACCGGAAATGGTAATGGTATCGGAATCGATTCGACAAGGTGCCACAGGACATGTCTGTTCTGTTGAAAGAGAGATTTGGACATCTGGTTCTTGATCGCCAAAGCCGTCAGGAACAACATCGAAATACATACGATGCTTTTCAGAGAATTTATCTGCACCATCGAACACAACTAATTCGATTCGAATCTGAGTGGTTGAAGCGCCACCGGAATCGACGGTGATGTTACTGAATGTGTAAGCAAACAAACCATCACTGGCAGATGTTTGAACAAATGAATGCCCTTCAATATCGAAGTCATCATCGCCGTATGGAGCATCGAACAAGACCTTCCATTCATAGCGTTCTATTCCGTTTCCTTCAAGTGAATCCTCGTCAGAAGAGTTACTTGCATCTAAGTAAATTGTAACTTCACCGTTTTCATCAAGGATAATTCGGTGAACTGCCCATTCCTTCGATTGAATCGTATTGGTTCCTATGAATTCAACTTGCTCTGCGTAATCCGGACGCATGTCGATTTCCGCATCAGCAGTTGGACGGAACTCATCGGCATAGACATCGTTCGTTTCAACAGTCACTGTGATCACTCGAGAGTGGCCTGCAGTATCATGGAGAAGCAAGGTAATGTCCCATTGCTCACCTTGAGCGCAACCAGTTGCCGAAGCAAGGTCGGTTTTACAGAATGTCATCATTGGAGATGTATCGGTGATGTGGTCAGTACCGCTTGCCATAGTAGCACCAGACCAAGAGGTTGGACCATCAATGATCCAATCGGTCTCAAGTGATTCAGTGGTATCTGTAACGAAGGTGAACGTCAATTCAGCATCGCTCTTGATGTAGTGGTCTGCATATCCACCTGTGCTTGGGTCATTATCTGGTGTAACACCATTGATTTGGAGGTCTAATCCATTACCGAGAATACCGAAACCAGACGGGTAAGGTGTAACTTGATAGTTGAGCATGTTTCCAAGAAGAGGCAATGTGCTGCTGTCTGCACGCTCTGAATGAGTTGCAACGTCAATGGTGGAAATAATCATTCCACCAGATTGGTAACTGCAGACACCAAGAATTGTATCTTTCTGTTCAGCAGGTGTTCCATCTTGTCGAATAATTCTCTGGAAAGTACCGTCCTTCTTTGATTCACTGTAGCCACCACAACGTTCTGGAACGTTATTTGCACTTTGGGAATTGGTATCCAAAATCGCCTGTGCAACAGTAGATGAAGCATCAAATCCTTGGAAAGCAGCCAAATCCACATTCTCCATCAATGGATGGTATGGGTCTGCAAAATCAGTTTCAGAATAGGTGATTGGTGCATCATCAAGGTTCTTGCTTTGGATATTCAATCCAAATGGTAGACGACCAGTTAGGCCTTGGCCTAGACCGTAAACTTGGCTTCCTTGAGGTCCAAGGTGAGCTTGAACTGTTCCGCCTGCAAACATGAATCCTTCCAAAGTGTTCTTATTCGCTGTGGAACCCAACTTTTGGTAGTATCCACGGCCACCGTTTTCGATATCTTTTGCTGCAATATCGGTTTGCCAAGGGAGAACAATCTTGTCGTAATGCGTAAACCATCCACTCAAGAAGTAAGTGTCCCAGTCGTTGATATCGAATTGTGTGTAAGTCATTCCAAGAAGGTTCAGATCTTCCTTAATTGCAGAAGTGCGGGTTGAGGTGTCTGAAAGTATTGCGACATTGATGGTCTCTGCAAAGGTTGCATGGAAGTAACGAACGTTACCAGATGGGTTTCCATTTACAAGTTCAGCATCGAAACTGATGTTGTATTGATGGCCATCCATCCAGCCATTCCAAGGTGTGAAGGTCACATCAATGAGTTGATGTGAATCCAAACTTTGAGCAGGACCAGCAGTTGTAGAGTGGGCCTGAGAACCAGATGTCATGTCAAAGATGTTCATGTTGAAGACATAATCTCCTGCAAGAACACCGTTGGTTGCTTTGAAAGTCCAATCGTGATCTAAAGCACTGTCAATTGGCATGACACATTCTAAGGTCTGGTCATTCAAACATTTCAGAGTGTTTGGATTACCAATAGTGATATCGACTGATTCAACATTGAAAATCACGGTTTCTCGGTTATTCGAAACCGATAACTCATTGTCGTTGAACCATGTCTTGCCAACAGTGGTATTGTCAAAGATTGTTTCAACATCAATTTTGTAGACTCCTGAAAAGAATTCATGGGATGCGACAAGGTCAGTTGAAGTTTGCTCTGCATCCACATTGGTCCGAGAGATGGTGTATGAATTATCTTCGATGAAGGTAAACTCTTGCAGTGTAATGTTGTTGAATGCAACACCTTTGAAACCGTCATTGATACCGTTTCGGCCATCGTCATCGGATTGGAATTCGAAGTTGATATCAACAGTTGAGCCAGCGAGTGAAGTGCATTCAAAAGCCCAGTTGCCAGAGTTTGCATCCGAGGTATTGAGAACATACAAGTGAGTCAAATCCATACTCGTGGTTGCTACAAGGTCATTGGTGTTGAAGAACACATTGTAGTTTCCAGCAGAACCGTCAGTTGAAGCATCATCGCCAATGTAGGAGATTTCAGCAAAGTCGATTGGTTCGGAAGCATTGACGATGTTGTCACCGTTTTCATCTTCTTGGCATGTTCCATCTTCATTGTAGTCGTTCCACTGCCCCATGACTACACTACTGTATGTAGCACCGTCACGAAGAATATCAAGAGTCATTGCAGCATAATCATTGACATCGACAATGGTTGTTCCATCTGAGTCGATTCCATAGAAAGTATCTGCATAGTATTCGAAGCTCAATGAAACGAAGTCACCGCTCATTGAAGTCAAATCAATATTAGGGATCGTAAGTGTTTCATTTGCCCACAGTTCGCCGTAACCGCTCGAACCAGTGTCACATGGATGGCCAAACCAATAGGCGTAGTTATTGAAAATCTTGTCTTGACAAGTGTTTTCATTGTAAACTGCACCTTGAGGGTTCTGACTTTCTTCATATCGATATCCAGTTGCGCCACCTTCGAAAGTCTCTTCGCACAAAGCCGGAGAACTACCACAGTAGATATCGGAAGGGGTTGCGGAGTAAACAGTTGCTTTGATATCAAAGTCTACTGCGGTATTCCCCCAGTTATTCGTAACGACTTCAATGTCAAAGATTCCTTCTGCATACAATCCACCTGGATTGAAATACTCAAGGTTTTCGACCATTGGGTCATACAAATTGAATGGTGTGATATAGCCGATGATTTCATCGTTCTGAGGTTGTTCGTCCCATGAATTACCCGTGAGTGTTGCGGAAATACGGTAGGTTGTATCATTCAACAGATCAGCTGTAATCGAAGACGTGTATTCTTGCCCAGGACCGAGGTTATTGAGTGGGACATTCGCTTGTTGAACTTGTGGGTTCGGTTCGAAAGCAGTCGATTGCTTCCAAATACTGAGGTTGTCAACTGCATATCCGTCTCGACCCGTCCATTGGCTGTCGTTATCACCCGAAATCGAACCTTCGAAGCCAGTTCGAAGACGGAAGCGGATATCGACGGTTTCTCCAGCCCAAGGACTGAGGTCAAAGGCACCTAGGCCTTCTTCAGTGAAATTGTTCCAACCGTAATAGGTTCCGAAAGAATAGACTCCGTAGTAATAGATTCCTTCTGGTGCACCACCAATAGATTGCTTATACTGTCGGTCCAAGTCAAATCCGCCCCACATTGATTCGCCCGATGCACATGCACCGGCAATTTGAGCGTTTTGAGGGCAGGCAAGGGTTGACCATCCTGTTTCGACACTGCCGATTTCGATCATTGCAATGTCGTCCCAGACATCTCCAGCAAGATAGTTCCCTGAAGCATCAACGCCTCCTAAAACACCGTGACCTAAATGTTGGAATAATTCGAGACTCATGAAGGCTCGGTCGGAACCGGTCAAATCGACGTCTTTGAGAACCATTGCATCGTCCCAGTTTCGGCCGTATCCAGACCATTCATCGCCAGAAGAATTGGTTTTGTATTGTCCAGCCCACATGAAATCAGTAGGATTGTTGTAGTTCGCTGAGACGTTTGGATCATTGTTTCCATCGGTTCCACCAATGGAGTGGTTGGTTTCTTCGTGCCAATAGGTCGATTGGTCAACGTATTCTTCAAATGACCAAGTACATCCGCCGCAAGAAGCCTTGTTCTCGGGAGAGTCCCAATCCATTTCGTAAACAGAAGTGTTGGATGAGTTTGCTTGGTCAACAACCTTCAATTCGACATTGAGTGTTGCTTGTTGTCCGTTAAGAATATCCATTCCAGTGTTGGTGACGGTGACGTTAATGTCACGAGTACCTTCACCTACAACTCCATAGAATTTGTCAACAGGAGAGATTTCAATTGAAGATACAGACAAATCTTTGTTGTCCATTTCGATGACCGAAACAGTGTCGTATTGTCCTTCCCATCCGAAATTATCTCTCCAGCCATTGAATCGCCAGTTCTTATGTCCGACGACTAAATCATCAGCGGAACTACTTGAACCAGCAAGTTGGCCAACAGCAACAACGTTCGGTCGGCGACCAGAGGCATATGACAATGGGCTCAGATGACCACCGTTACCGTCTGAAAGTGTAACTTGAACAGATGTTGGGAAATTCAAAAAGAATGAGGATGTCGAACCACCGGCTGAGTCGGTTGTGTTTTGTTGGTATGCGATTGTCGGATTAATGAAATCAGGTTGTTGGTCGCCATTCAAATCTGCAACGGCCACTTCCCAAGAGATATATGGGCCAAAGTAAGCAAGAGTTGGTGAAGTCCAAGTCCCTACTGCAGAGGAAGTCACGTAGGTGACATTCTCTAAGTTTTGATCGTTGAGAACTATGACGTCAATAACGCCGTCTGCATCCATGTCACCGATATCGAAATTTTCCGATGTAACGGTGTTCATGTTAATGACGTGAGAACTTGGTGGGGGCGAGGTTGCACTGAAGGTGTAAGTCGCAGGATAGGTGTTGGTCAGGCAACTGTATTCGATAATGGTCATGTTGTCATCATTTCCTGGGTTGGTGACTTGACCTGTACCGTAATCAAGACCTTCAGCTCGTTGAAGCCAAATATCATCATCAGTACAGGTTCCCGAAAGACCTCCTGTTTCTGATTCTCCCCAATCTCCAACTTCCATATTCCGGTAGGTGTTTTGTTGAGAAGAGCCAAGTGAAGTGATCATTCCTTGTGTGTTACTCGTGATTGGGCCACGGTAAGTCACGACACGCTGTGTCGTGATATCGGGCAGTAAATCGAGAATATAAACGTCATCGTTTCCATCTTGATTCGCATCGCCCACGGCAAGGTCCCAAGCATAGAAGTGACTAAAGCGAGCACCGATGCTCCATGACTTTTCGTTACATCCACCGTTTTCAATGATCGTTACGTTCCCAGGTTCACCAGCAGGTGCACCATTCGCATCAGTCTTGAAAGGGTTATTTCGTTGGAAAATGACGATGTCGGTCGCTGAATCGCCCGTGAATTCACCGACTTCGATGAATTGGACGTTTGAGAATTCATCCCATTCAGCATCTCGACTGGTGTTCTTTGAAACCCAAATATCTTGGCGTTCGCTAAAATCGCCATTGCCATCATTCCAAAGGATAGTGATGGTGTGAGTTCCGTCTGTTGCCATAGCCAAATCATTGAAACCATCGCAATTGAAATCGCCAATGGCTACGTCCTGAGGGTCACGGTTTGTTGTATATGAACGAGCCATGGATGCGCTTGCGGTTGAAGCGATTGCAACTGTGGTCGAAAGTAACATCAGCATGACGAGGAACATGCTTAGGGCGCGGCTCTTGAGGTGGTGGTTCTTGGGAATCATCAACATCACTGTTCTTCTCCAATCTCTGTTGCACTTTAATTCCTTTGCTTTCAAGTTCTTAGAAGAATACTATAAAGTGTCTCGCAGTAGCCCGAATGCTGCACAGAAATCGAGATTGGAAGCGTTTCGCATCCCTCTTAGAAATGATACTTAAATTTTTCAATACTTACCGGCTAACCATCGAGGAGAAGGTCCCCATCCAGTCGCATCCCCACCGTGAACTTTGACAAGCTTTCCAGCAGAGAAAAGTGATTCAAGCCAAACCTCGAGTTTGGTCCCTTCCCTGCCACCGAGTCGCTTACTCGCAATTTCTTCGATGTCTTCGGTTTTGAGGGCGGTAATTCCGTATTCTCGAACCACGAGATGAAGTAATTCACGAAGCCAAGCTTCGGCCATTGGATCGACACTCATCGCACCTTGAACAGGTTGTGGTGGCTCCATTTCCTCCAATGTCGCCATCAGTTCAATGGTGTCAGGGCGGACCGGTGCCTGCAAACCCAGTAAATTGAGTTCCTCAGCGAGATCTAATTTGCCGATCGGGCGTCGGACAACTGGGATTCGAGAAGGGTCAGGTGTTGGACCCATGTCCGCTGGTTTTTTATTCTGAGGAGCATCACTTTCTTCGTTAAAGTCCTCATCGGGATTTGGAATTTCAATACCTGAAGTATTGGTCGCCCGAACTTCGCTTGCGATGGGCATAGTCCATCCTACGCCTTCTAATCCAAGTTCTGCGACCTGTTGCTTCACCCAAGGTGCTTCACCCTCAAGAAGAACTTGGACATCGTGTTCGTCTGAACGAAATCGATAACGAACTTGTCCTCGGAGTTCAGCCATTAATCTCATTCCATTTTGCGAAGGGTAATCAAGTTGACGCTGGATGTATTCCAATCTACTCTTGTTTCACAAGTTGCCGTAGAACCGTATGCAAAATACCACCATTGCGATAATATTCGACTTCCACGGGTGTATCGAGTCTCACTTGCGTTTGGAAGGTCAAGGTCGTTCCGTTTGGGTGGAGTGAGGTCACAGTGAGCATTTGCAAAGGTTGGACATCATCCGAAACAGGAATAGAATAGGATTCAGTACCATCGAGGCCAAGAGATTCATGACTTTCACCTTCGGCGAACGTCAGAGGGAGAACACCCATCCCAACAAGGTTTGAACGATGAATTCTTTCAAAGGATGTAGCAATTACAGCTTCGATGCCGAGAAGGTATGTGCCTTTAGCAGCCCAATCTCGTGAAGAACCCGTGCCATACTCACTTCCAGCAAGAACTACCTTTGCTCCTGCATAAGAGTGTGCAGCATCATAGACAGAAACTACCTCTCCCGTATTGAAGTCCATTGCATATCCGCCTTCAGTCCCTGGTGCCATTTGATTACGGATGCGAACATTTGCAAATGTTCCTCTCATCATTATTTCATGGTTTCCTCTACGGCTACCGAATGAATTGAAATCACCTTTTTCAATACCACGTTCGACCAACCACTTTCCAGCAGGCCCATCCGCAGGGAAGGCTCCAGCAGGAGAGATGTGATCGGTCGTAATCGAATCGCCTAACTTCAACAAAACTCGAGCCTCGTCAATGCTGGTAATTGGTTGCGGTTCAGACGAAAGGCCTGAGAAAAAGGTCGGTAATCGAATGTAGGTCGAATCGTTTTGCCATGGATAAAGAGGGCTGGGTTCTGAAGGAATACTGTCCCAGCGTGGTTCATTCATAGCATCCGCATACCGTTGGCGGAACATATCTGGCGTAATCACGCTCAGTGCTTCAGCCAATTGTTCATCACTGGGCCACAAATCACTCAGCATAACGGGTGTGCCGTCCTTTGAGAAACCAACAGGCTCAGTTGCCAAATCGACTTCTAAAGATCCTGCCAGTGCATAAGCGACAACAAGTGGTGGACTTGCGAGATAAGAGGCCTTGACTTTACCATGGACTCTGCCTTCGAAATTCCGGTTCCCAGAGATGACCGAGCCAACGATAAGACCGGCTTCATCAACAGCTGCTTCAATCTCTTCAGGAAGAGGGCCTGAGTTACCAATACAGGTGGTACAACCGTAACCAACAACATGGAATCCAAGTGCGTTCAAATCCTCTTGGAGGCCAGAAGCCTCGTAGTATTCAGTCACCACTCGGCTGCCAGGTGCAAGTGAAGTTTTGACCCATGGTTTGACTTCAAGACCGTGGGCTCGTGCATTACGTGCAAGAAGACCAGCAGCTAACATGACGCCTGGGTTTGAAGTATTGGTACACGAGGTAATCGCAGCGATGACTACATCACCGTGATTGAGATCATAGGTCTGTCCATTCCGTTCGACTATGGCGCCATTTGAGAGTTGTTCTTTCGAAAGACCGTGCCCATGGTGCCCGAGTTCATTGGTAAGTGATTCTTTGAAATGCTGTTTCATACTTGAGAGGTCAACACGGTCTTGTGGACGCTTTGGGCCTGCAAGTGCTGGTTGAACTGTTGTAAGGTCAAGTTCCAAAGTATCCGTATATGATTTCTCGGCATCGTCGGTAGAATACCAAAAGCCTTGAGCACGAGCATACGCCTCAACTCCCGCAATAGCATCATCTTCTCTACCGCTCAAGCGGAGATATTCAAGGGTGCGCTCATCGACTGGGAAAAAGCCACATGTAGCACCATATTCCGGTGCCATGTTGGCAATAGTTGCTCGGTCCGCCAATGTAAGAACAGACATACCTGGTCCAAAGAATTCGACGAACTTTCCTACAACGCCATGCGCACGAAGAATCTCAACGATTCGTAGCGTCATATCGGTTGCAGTTACACCGGAATTAAGTGCGCCAGTGAGGCGCATTCCGACAACATCAGGAGCAAGCATGTAGATGGGTTGGCCAAGCATAACCGCTTCAGCCTCAATTCCACCGACTCCCCATCCAAGAACACCAAGACCGTTGATCATGGTGGTGTGTGAATCAGTTCCAACCAATGTATCGGCAAGCCAAATTCCATTTTCTTGACGAGCAACACTGGCTAGGTATTCCAAATTGACTTGGTGCACAATACCACGTGATGGTGGGACTGCTTGAAAATTGTCAAGGGATTGTTGGCCCCATTTAAGGAATGTATAGCGTTCCATATTTCGGTGATATTCAATGTCAAGATTGAGTTGTAAAGCATCACTGTGACCTCCATCGACATCAACTTGAACCGAATGGTCGATAACCAAATCGACTGGAACTTGAGGATTGACCTTTTCCGGATCCCCACCCATTTCGACCATAGCATCACGAAGTGCTGCCAAATCGACAACCGCAGGAACACCGGTAAAGTCTTGCAGAATGACACGAGATGGGCGGAAAGGGATTTCGCCTCGTTCACCGTTTGGTGTCCATCTTGCAATGTTTTGAATGTCTTCGTCTCGAACCAAAAAACCATCGTTACCACGAAGGGCACCTTCAAGCAAAATCCGGATTGAATAGGGGAGTGCGGAAGTATCAATTCCATTTTCATCAAGACCATCAAGTGCAAAATACTCTCCGCCAACCGAGAGACTGCGGCGAGCATTGTAAGGGTCGAGGGGCGTCATGAATCAAGCCATACCGCTCTCGACTATGAACGAAACCCTTCATCAGCCCGGAATGCCAAGCGCATGGTTCAAGCCTTTGGTTCACCAGAATTGGTACCAAGGATCATTGCCACCATTGGCAAATGTGGCGCTCTTCAAAGTGACCGTTTCAGCAGGAGTACTTCCTTGTGAGCCACCTGTTTCAACAGCATCGATTTTGTCGATGACATCTTGTCCGCTGATCACCTTGCCAAAGACAGTATGGACACCATCGAGGTGGCTTGGAGTGGAGCCTGGAGAGACGATGAAGAATTGTGAACCGCCAGTATGTGCATTCGAAGTTTTTGCCATTGAAAGAACATAAGGTTCGTGAAGCAACCCGTTATCGGCTTCGTCTGGAACAGTCCATTCGGTTTTTGCACAATCCGATGAAGAGGATGCTGCTTGACCATTACAATAGCCGGACCAAACAACTGCATGTCCACCAGTGCCATCGAAATTAGTGAAATCACCACCTTGTAACATGAAACCTTGAATGACTCGATGATAAATGGTCTCATCGTAATGGCCTTCACCGACCAATGCTTTGAAATTTTCAACATGTATTGGTGCGTCCTCGGAATACAACTCAATAATGACTGAGCCGGTTTCTTGAACACCATTGGCGTTGGTCCAACTCATTTCAAAAGTAACTTCATCACTGCTGTATGTTTTCGGTGCCGCCATAATACCAAGCACTGCTAAGACGAGGATGAGGCTTGCAACAAAAGCAAAAACACCAGCAACGGTTGGAGTTCCATCATTCACTAATCGTGGAATGACGCTCTCACTGATCCCCTTGTCTTGCATTTCATTCAGAACCTCATTGTAAGATACATTGGATTTTTTGTCCTGTGGATTCATTTTCACTGAGTCACGGAGGAGTGAAGCTGCCTTTCGATACTCGGACTTGGAGTTACTTCGTTGTGCGACTTTATGAGTTGCCTCTCCTGCAATGCGCAAGGTTGTCGAATGCGAGCCAGTCGGATCAGACTCTCTCAAAATGAGAAGAGCACCTTCAGGCTTTCCTTTTACAATCAACTTCTCTGCCTTGGTCCAACTACTCTTTCGGTTTTCTTCGGTTTCGAAAGGATTGTTCTTCTGAACTTTGCCCACGCCTGATTCAACCTTGCCTGTAGTGTCCGCCATAAACATCCGAGAAGGGGTGAGGTTTTGAGTATCTCGGCAAGAAATGAAGTACTCTACAGGTGATTTCTATCGTGAAAGGCGTTGTTTTTTCGGACTTGCGCATCAACATGTTCAAAGGGTGTATGCTAAACCCAGCGATAAGAGAGGCAAGTGTACACTCACCAATACGCTCTCAGGGGAAAACAAACAATGGAAACCATTGCCAACGACTTCACCATTAACATCGCAACTGCCAACGGAACCGGTTCGCAATCTGCCAACCTTATTCTTCTTCAATCTCTGTTTGAAATGGGAGTCCCCGTCAGCGGGAAAAATATGTTCCCCTCAAACATTTCCGGCCTACCAACATGGTATATTGTCCGTCTTTCTGACCATGGCTACCAAGCACCTGGAAATCGAACGCACATACAGGTTCTTGTGAACCCTGCTACATGGCATGACGACTTAGAAAGTCTAGAGCCAGGTTCCGTCGTTATTTGGAACGAGAATGCAAAGATGGAAATGACACGGGATGATGTCATCTCTTATCCAATCCCAATGTCATCATTGGCTCGAAAAATCAATCCGAAAATTGCAAAATTAGTGACCAACATCATCTACGTGGGCGTTCTTGCAGAAATACTCGGCATTGATCAGGCCGAACTCGAATCTGCAGTTGCAAAGCAATTCAAAGGGAAAACAACTGCGATTGAACTCAACATTACTGCACTTGGACTTGGCCGTGATTACTTCAAAGAAAATCACTCAAAGAGCGACCCGTATGTGGTTGAAAAGCGAACTGTAGAGAAGCAACAATTCTTCATCGAAGGAAATGAAGCGGTCGCTCTAGGATGCATATATGGTGGTGTTCAACTGCTTGCTTGGTATCCAATTACACCTTCCTCTTCCCTCGCAGAAGGCATCATCAATTACATCCCTCAACTGCGAACTGATGATGATGGAAACGCTACATGCGCTGTAATTCAAGCAGAAGATGAACTCGCCGCTGCAGGCATGGTTTTGGGTGCCGGCTGGGCTGGTGGCCGAGGCATGACCGCAACATCAGGACCTGGAATTTCTCTCATGCAGGAATTTATTGGTCTCGGATATTTTGCTGAAATCCCCTCAGTGTTTTGGGATGTCAATCGTGTCGGACCCTCGACAGGTTTGCCAACTCGAACTCAACAATCTGACATTACCATGTTGTATCAAGGAAGTCATGGCGATACACAACACATTGTCCTTATTCCTGGAACTGTTGAAGAATGCTTTGAATTCGGATGGCGTGCATTCGATTATGCTGAACGATTCCAAACTCCTGTGTTTGGACTCAGTGATTTAGATTTAGGAATGAATCGCTGGGCGTGTGAAGGATTTGAATATCCAGATCAAGACATGGACCGAGGCAAGGTTGTTCGTGACCGAGATGTGTTTGAAGCCTTCGAAGAATTTGGCCGATATCTCGACGTCGATGGGGACGGTATTCCTTACCGCACCCTACCAGGCTCGGGCATGGACCCAATCCTCTACCGAGGAACTGGCCATAACTCAAAAGGCGTATACTCCGAAAAACCTCACGACTATTTTGAACTCATGCAACGATTGAAGCGTAAAATTGACGGTGCACGAGACCTCCTACCAGCACCTATCCTACGTGAAGAAACCGAGTGTGAAATCGGAATTATCTATCTGGGAAGTATGGAAAATACAATTCAAGAAATTGATGACATCCTTGAAGCAACTGGAATCAAGGTCAGTCAATGTCGAGTTCGCGCCCTTCCAATGCACAGTGAAGTTGAAGACTTTATCCGCCGTCATGAAATGACCATTGTCTTGGAAATCAACCGTGATGGTCAGTTGTATGGTATTCTCCGAAAAGAGTTGCCAAATGATTTGATTACGAAAGTACGTTCTGCCGCTTACAGCGATGGCGACCCACCAAGAGCGGGCGTTTACGCCCAATTTATTCTTGACACTCTGAAGGAGGAAGAACAATGAGCGATACACCTGAACGCCCAGCGCGCACAATAAAACTCAATGTCCTGAATGAACCGAAGGACAGTTACACCGGAGGCAAATCCTCTCTCTGCCCAGGGTGTGGACACGACCAAATTTCAAGTGTGATTATCAATGCTGCATGGGAAAACGGAATTGAACCTCATCGTGTAGCAAAGATGTCTGGAATTGGTTGTTCATCAAAGACACCTGCTTACTACCTTGGCAAGTCTCATGGATTTAATACGGTACATGGAAGAATGCCGTCAGTCACCACAGGCGCTTATACAATCAACAAAGATTTACTTTACATCGGTGTATCTGGTGATGGCGATTCTGCTTCGATTGGAATCGGACAACTCATTCACTCTATTCGCCGAAACATAGACATGGTCTATATCATTGAAAACAACGGAGTCTATGGATTGACAAAGGGTCAATACTCAGCGACTGCTGACATCGGTTCAAAAAAGAAAAAGGGTACGCCAAATAAGACGCAACCAATTGATTTGTGTGCACTGGCGATCAATCTTGGTTGCACTTTCGTCGCACGCTCGTTCTCGGGCTCAAAGAAACAACTTTCTTCATTGATTAAAGCTGCAATGTCACACAAAGGGTTCGCCCTTATCGATGTTATCAGCCCTTGTGTCACCTTCAATAATAACGATGAATCAATGCGCTCGTATGGATATGTCAAAGAAAATGAAGTTACCCTTCACATGACCGATTACATCCCCCACTTCAACCCAGTTGAGGAAATTGATGTGCCTGAGGGTCATTACCGTGACATCACCCTACATGATGGTTCTACAATTCGACTCGAAACGATTTCTGCAGAACACGACCCAGAGAGCGCAATTGCAGCACTCACCGCACTCCACAATGCAGAAGTCGCTAAGAAACACGTCACTGGTTTGTTGTATTTCGACAATACAAAACCTTCTCTTGCTGAAGATTTAGGCCTGGTTGATATGGCGTTGGTCGATGTCCCGAATGAAACACTACGGCCAAGTAAAGACACACTCGACAAAATTAATGCTGCATTATTTAACTGAGAGCGGAAATTTGGAGTATGAAACATGTCATCCACCGCGACACTCCTCGGAATTGCACTTTTCGGTGGATTGACACTCCTTGGAATTGGTATCGTTGGGAGATTACTGTTTGGACTGATTCGTTCCAAAATTCAGCAAAGTAAATTGCTTGATGCTGCGGCTCGACGAGAAAAACATGCACCAAAGGCCACTGAAGTCCCGACGCAAATCACCTCGGCAAGCAGTAAAGTCCAACAATTAGAAAGCACACAGTTAGGAAATGCTAAAGAAAGTAGCCAACCTGTAGAATCCGAAGAAAGCACAGAGCAAATCATTCTCAAATCCTCAAGCCGTCAAATCGATGAATTATCGAACGAAGAACGAGAAGAATATGATGCTCGCGACAAAGCACGAGATGAAAATATCAGGTCTCTCCGCTTATTGGTAGAAGATTTATTTGAGAATGACGATGCCTCAGAAGATGATATATCACCCAATAAGGGCCAAGAACAATCCTCGATTGAATTACGAAACTCGTGGATCAAACGATTTGAAGCACCATTGAATGAACATGCTACATTCATTGAGCAAGAAGAAGTTGGAAGTGGGATCTTAGTAATGGAACCAACATATCTTGAAAATGCTGATCTGGAAGAGCGACTTCAACGCGAAGGTGCGAAAACAGGAACTGTTCAGGTTTCTTTGGCATGGGATGACTTCAACGACCTCGACCTGCATGTATTCTGTCCATCTGGAGAACGCATTTACTTCAATAACAAAAAGAGTGAATGTAACGGCGAACTGGACGTTGACATGAATGCTCGACCTACGAGTAATAATGCGGTTGAACACATAGTCTGGACTGGAGATGCCCCTCTTGGGGTGTACAAGGTCGGCGTTCATTTTTACAAACATCATTCAGAGATCAACACGACAAAGACATGTGAGTTCCGCGCCCGACTCACAATTCATGGCGAAGTCCGTGATTATTCAGGAAGTATTACCCATGGCCAAGCCATGCAAATGGTTACGAGTTTCACATTAAATCGGAAGACTGAAGTCCTCGATTAGTAAATCCGACCTGTAAGTGTTCGGAGAATCCGTTTGAAAACCGAGACATGAGGCCGTTCACTGAGCCCTAAACGCCAATCTAACTCATTTGCCTGTTCATACTTGTGTAATTCTTCAAAGCCACCAATCCATTCATCATCGATAAAAATTTGTGGAATAGTTTTACTTCCATTGGTCCGAATATGAAACTCAGAATCGACACGCTTTGATGAACCAAGGCGTATTTCTTGATATTCGACTTTTTTAGAATCCAACAACCGTTTCGCGTTAACACAAGCACCACACCCACGGTTGGTGTAGAGCTCTATCTTCGCCATAATCGGCGGTAACGCTGCCATGTATCAAACCCTTTCGTTGAACGAAAGCGGTGGTAGTCCCTCCCGGATTTGAACCGAGGTCAGAGGACCCAGAATCCTCCATGATGGACCGCTACACTAAGGGACTGTTAAATCGTCCAACAGCCATTACCTCTTCAATTCAACGGTGAATCACGTACACATTATGCTGTAAAGAATGGTCTGAAAGAAAATCAGAATATAGGAAAAAACCCTCTCCTTTAATATACAACAGATGAGACGGCAAGTGATGACTGATTCTATATCACTCAAATCGAAGCCCAGCGCGGCCATTATTATGGCCCTTGCATTGATCACCACCACCTTCGCAGGCGTCTCTTTTGCAGACCCCGTAACAGGCACTGGTCCAATGAACACGAGCGCCTCTATGGATTACGATGAACTCTACTTAATCGTCGACTTCAACGCAAACGGAACTGTCTATGAGAACCTAACAGCAGAAATACACGTCACCAGTGACGACAACTTTGCTGCCTCGTTTGGACCTGTTGACATGATGGAAGAAAGTGATAACACCTCATGGAACACTCATTGGGCAGACATTGACCTCACTCTTTTCTTTGAAGGAAGCGCAGACGCTTCCCCAATGGCAGACGAAGGCACCTGGTATTACGTCGAAGCGAATGTTTACCACGAAGGCTATACTGTAGGCTCATCCTACACAGAAATCTGCATGGATAACGGCAGCGTTTGTGAAATGAATGGACCAGACAACGGCACTGAAATAGAAGGCAATTTCTACGATATCGACGCTAATGGCGACGGTGCAATCACCGCTTCTGAAATTATTGATTTCGAAAACATGCAGCGCGCATCAAACAACGAATCAAACTTAACCGCTGAAGAAGAGGCAGACATTGCTGATGCTGTTGCAGCGTACGATACAGGCTATGATGATGGAATGGGCAACACAGAAGATGCCAACGACAGCATGCTTGAAATCAACGAATATACCGAGATGCTCTACGAGAATGCTCAGGTTACCGGTGCAGATGTATACCTCGAAGATGGCGTTGTGAGGATTGAAATTCACGATGACTTCGGTGAACTTATGTATGTTTGGATTATAATTTATGATGAACTCGGGAATGAAGTCATCAACGTAACCTATTGGGAAGTAAACGGGGATTTCCAAGATTGGACAAGCCCTGACTGCTGCAATGAAGATGGATTGTACATCGTTAACGTCATCTTCGTTGACGATTATAACATGACGATTGCGCATCAATCCTTCACGCTCGGCGAATTCGATCAAGACCAAATGGTGTTTGATATGTACGACACGGACATGAGCGGTACCATCTCGGTCGATGAATTCCTGCACACAATGGACAACATGAGCGGCGAAGGCCCAATGGACAACGCAACTAAAACCATGATGTCCAACCTGTTCATGTCAGAAGACAACAACAGTGATGGAGAACTCGACTTCGAGGAATTCCTCTCTTTCTGGGACACAATGAACAACATGGGTGACGATAATGACGGTAATGACGAATCCGATGAGTTCGAATTCATGATGATGATGCTTGACGCTGACGGTGACGGAAACCTTAGCCTCACTGAGATGATGGCCACGAACGACGACGACGAAACAGTCACCTTCTTGACCAATGTATTCAACCACAATGACTTCAACGGAGACGGAATGCTCGATTTGTTTGAATTGGCCATGTTTATCGCGCACATGGATGAAATGGAGTCTGACAATAATTGTTATGACGTTAAGGCCGGCGACACAGTGATGGAAGACGGGGAACTCTTTGTGAACTCCGATGCTGACATCAATGAAACTGACGTTATATTCGATCTTGTGGCAGGCGAAAATGCTCCATTTGATGGTGATTTCTGCCCCGAATCCGATGACTTACCAAGCGGAGAATACATGCTCTTTTACGCAGATTTAGATGGTGATGGAAACATTTCCCTTTCTGAAGTCTTAGCTCTGCTAAATGATATGAAGATGGACGATGATGGAGAACCTCTCTCCGACCTTGAAGAAGAATGGCTGGGTATTGCTTTCATGATGAATGATCGTGACGGAGACGAACTTCTTGACGAGGAGGAATTTGCTAACTTCTTTTACCAAATCGACCAAATCAACCAAGATGACGATGAAGACCATGATGAAGGCAACAATGGTAACGGTACTTCTGAACAACAGATGGTCTGTTACGACATGGCATCGCACA
>Ga0308019_10000053_pt1 | contig 64267 bp, 62 predicted proteins | sample Neamet284_FD_203135 | JGI IMG/M metagenome (GOLD analysis project Ga0308019, IMG submission 203135) | Marine microbial communities from water near the shore, Antarctic Ocean - #284 | ecosystem: Environmental > Aquatic > Marine > Unclassified | place: Southern Ocean | collected 2014-10-01
TTTGTTGAAAACATGACCAGTTTTCACAATTCTATCAGCACCAACTACAACTTTGTTTACCAATCCATTTGCCATTGAATATCCAACTGCAGTGTCAGGAACTAAACTAACATCAAATCCATCATGTTTTAATTCAAAAGCAGTTAATCTAGAACCTTGTTGAATTGGTCTTGTTTCAGTAGCAATTACTTTAACATTTTTTCCGCTTTCTCTAGTTGCTCTAATTACACCTAATGCAGTTCCATATGCCACAGTAGCTAAAGCACCCGCATTACAATGAGTCATTATTGTATCATTATCATCAAAAAGAGGAGCACCATTTTTCCCCATAGTTTTATTAATTTCGATATCTTCATCTGCCATTTTTTTAGCAGTAAAAATTACTAGTTCTTTAATTTGCTCAACTGAATCACCAGTTTTTGCAACATTCATAATTTTTTCCAATCCCCAGCCTAAATTTACAGCAGTAGGTCTTGTTGCAAAAAGAATATTTCTTGCTTTTTCTAAATCAGAAAGTAATTCATCTCGAGTATTTGCTTTACTTTGTAAAACTGCCAATCCTAATCCAAATGCACCAGAGACTCCAATTGCAGGAGCTCCTCTTACAATTAATGTTTTAATGGCATTTGCTACTTGATTAAAATCATCATATTCTACAAATACTAATTCGTTAGGTAATTTAGTTTGTTCAATCATTATCACTTTATTGTTTTTCCATTCTACCGTTCTTAAGGATAAATCAATTTTTATAGAATCACTCATGAAGAAGGTCAAAATTTACCCTATTTTAACGAAAGATTTTTTCAGAGTTAATTAATTCTAATAAATTAATAATATTTTCCATAGTGACATCCACAGGATTATTGTCTAAATGTTTTTTATCTAACTGAATAATTTTTGCAGCATCAGATAAATTTCCATTTAAATGAATTGGTTTAAAATCAAAATGTTCAACTATTTTTTTAAATCTTTCATAAAATTGAGAATTATTAAATTTATGAGCAATAGTGGTAGTAAATGCCAAAGCATGACCATGTGAAAAACCTTCATTTGAGAAAACATAGGATAGAGCATGTCCAAGTGTAGTACTAGAATTTCCAAATCCTAATCCAGAAAGCATTGCACCATATGCTAAATCAGTGTATTCTTCCTCAAGTATTGCAGTTTCTAAAATTTTAAATGCTTTTTTACAAAGAAATTTTGTATAATTATTTGCAATTTTACTATCAAATGATTCAGAACATTGAGCACAAGCATCAATTGCAGAATTTTTTATAACATCAATTGGTGCATTTTTTATAAAAAATGGATCAACAATAGAAATATCTGCCAATAGATTATCATTATGAAAACTAGTTTTTTTACCATCAATTTGTAATACTGAAATTCGAGTTACCTCACTACCACTTCCAAAAGTTGTTGGAATTAAAATTTTTTTTGTTTTTAATTTATTAGCTACAAATTTTGCTACATCTAATGAACTTCCACCACCCAAACCAATTACATAAGAAAAAGTTTGATTGTATTCAGATAAAATTTTTTCAACAGTTCCCATTGAAGGGTTGGGTTCAACTGAATCAAATATTTGATAATCTTGAATATCTAGATAATCCAGCCAACCTCGAGATTTTGCACCTGAAGAAGTAATTACAAGACAATTTTTTTCAAACGGAAATTTTTTAATAGAATTCATCCCAAATATTATTCTATTAGGCTGTCTAATCGTATACAATGATCTGTGTGTATTTCAATATTCTTTATAAGTACAATAGGTAGAGACGAAATAATAAAGAATGTCCAATACTAAAAAATTAAAAGAATTGTTAGATACAAAGCCTATTTTAAAAATAGGTGGTGCATTTGATGCATTATCTGCAAAACTAGTTGAAACAACTGGGTTTGATGCAATTTGGGCAGGAAGTTTTGCCATTTCAGCAACTCATGCATTACCAGATGCAAGTATCTTAACAATGACAGATTTTCTTAGATCTTCTGAAAATATGGTTGACGCATGTAATATTCCAGTTATTGCAGATTGTGATACAGGGTTTGGAGGACCTCCAAATGTTAGTCATGCAGTAAAAAAATATGAAAAAGCTGGGATTGCAGCAATAAGTATTGAAGATAAAACATTCCCAAAACAAAATAGTCTTTTAGAAAATTCAAAACAAGATCTTTTATCAGAAAAAGATTTTGTAGCAAAAATTATTGCTGCAACAGAATCAAAGCAAGATAAAAATTTTATGATAATTGCCAGAACAGAAGCTTTGATTGCAGGAAAAGGAATGGATGAGGCACTAAAAAGAGCAGATGCTTATGAAAATGCAGGAGCAAATGCAATTTTAATTCATTCAAAAAAAAATACACCGAATGAAATTTTTGAATTTACAGATAAATGGAATGGTAATATTCCATTAGTAGTAGTTCCAACCTCATATCCATCTGTAAAAGTAGATGAACTTATTTCACATAAAATTAAAATGGTAATTTATGCAAATCAATCATTACGTGCAGCACACAATATAATGTTAAAAACATTAAAAAATATTCTTGAAAAAGATAGTTTAGAACAAGTAAATATTGAATTATCAAGCATGAAGGATATTTTTACACTTCAAGAAATGTATAAAATTAATGATCAAGATAAAATGATTGAAACTAATTTAAAGAGAATGGGTTATATCAATTAAAAGAAATAACACAAAGAGAAAATTTTGATTACAATCATTACCCCACCAAATATTAAAACTAGATTTATGAAATTATTGAAATGAATGCAATAATAATAGCAGCAGGTTCGGGTAAAAGAATTAGTGATGATGTAAAAAACATACCAAAATCAATGGTTAAAGTGAATGGAAAACCAATTATTGAACATCAATTGGCAGTATTAAAAAAAGCAGGAATTAATGAAGTTTATGTAATTACCGGTCCACATAGTGAAAAATTTAATATAAAAAATGTGAAATATATTAAAGATGAAAAATATGAAAAACACGATATTTTAGGAAGCTTAATGGAAGCAAAAAATAAAATAAAAAAAGATACTTTAATTTTATATTCAGATATTATTTTTGAATTAAAAATAATTAAAAAAATTATTAATTCAAAAGAAGATATTTCAATTGCAATAGATATGGATTGGGAGAAAAATTATGAAGGGAGAACAGAGCATCCAAAATCAGAAGCTGAAAATGTTGAAATAAATAATAATGTAGAGATTATTAGAATTAAAAAAAATATTAAAAATATAAATAATAATGTAGGTGAATTTTTAGGAATTATAAAATTTGCAAACAAAGGAAGTGAATTATTTGTTAAAAAATATGAAGAGTTAGTAAATAGTAATACAGGTTTATTTCATGAATCACCATCAATTTTAAAGGCATATGTAACAGATATGATTCAAGAACTAGTTGATTCTAACATAAACATTAAACCAATTTTAGTTTCTGGAAAATGGTGTGAGATAGATACTATGCAAGATTTAAAAAATGCTGAAAAAATATTTTAATTTTAATCACGTTTATTAATTAAATTCTGTAATTCAATCCACAAAAGTTCTTCAATCTTTTCTCCCGTTCCAATTAAATTATTATTTTCATTTGGATCCAATTGAAGATTATAGAGTTCTTTGGTATCATTGTATTCATTAAAAATTAATTTCCAATTACTTGTCCTAATTGATTTTGTGTTTGGTTCTTTTGGTGGGGCTTTATCTTTTAGAGGATTTCCAGTTTCAGAAAAAGCATATTTTTCAGAAATTGAATGATCATTAATTAATGGGAATAAGGATTGACCATCCAAATTAGAACTAGTTTTATCCAATGAAATATTCAAAAAATCTAAAATAGTAGGCATAAAATCAATTGTACGAATTTGATTTTTCACTTCAGTAGGGTGAGAATCAGGAATTAAAAAATAAGTGAAAGTTCTAAGAGTATAGTCATAACAAAATGCACCATAAGCTCTTTCACCAATTTTTTCACCTACACTAATTCCATGATCAGACATTACTAAAATAATAGAATTTTTATCAAACTTCAATTGGTGTATTTTTTCTAAAATTTCACTCAAATAGTTTTCAGCAGATTCAAATAATATGTCATAACGTAATTCATTTTTAGGTTTATTTGAAAAGAAATCATTACTAAAATTATCATATATCTTAAGAACTTCATTCATTATTCCAGTATGAATTTTACTATAATGTAAATAAAGAAAGAAATTTTTATCATTCAAATTTTTTTGATACATATCATCTAAAAGATTTGAATGGCGTTTAACTAAATTATCATTTAATTCATCATGAACCACATAATTATCAAAACCTTGTTTTGGGACAACTAATTGATTGATTACATCAGCATAAGTTTCATAATTATTTTCTTTTAGATATTCAGTTAATGTTTTAAATTTATTTTTTTTAAATTGAAAAGTAGACCAATAACTATTAGTTCCAGTACGAGTTCCATAAGAACCGCTAAAGACTGCATGCATTGCAGCAATCGTGTGTGGCCCATAAGTAATAGAATTTGAAAAAAATATTGATTTAGATTTTAATTGATTAAAAATAGTTGATTCTTGGGCTCTATCAATCCTTCCACCATCGATCATTATAATAATTACATTTTTTTTATTCATGATAAAATATTAATTTCAAATTATCTAATTTTTTCCTTTAGGATCAAACCATTGAATAGTTTCAGATATGGCTCTTTTTGCATTTTTCTTTCCAACTATAGAGAGTTCTCGCTGGGAGTCACCAACAATTTTTCCACCAATTCTTAAAATCAAAAGTTTTCCATTACCTCTAAAATTATGTTTAATGAATGGTTTCAAATATAATGAATCATTAGGATGGATGGATTCAGTAAAAGTTTGATTATTTAATTCCCATGTTAAAGAAATTGAATTATTTCCAATATTATACACATATTGATGTAAACCAGATTCTAAATCTAAATCAGAATTTTTACAATTATTTACTTTAATTTCAAAAGATTTTGAAAATGGTAGTGCAGAAGTTGCAGCTAATTCATGAAACTCATATGAATCACTATTTTCCGGATAAAACCAATTCCTGCCTTCATTATGAAATTTTACAATCACGTTATCTTCGGTTTTATCATTTGGAAGAAGATCTCGTATGTTGATGGTTAATGCACCTGCTAAATTTTTTAAATCAGAAATAGAAGGTAGTTTTAATCCACTTTCAAATAATTTTAATTCATCAAGTGAAATTGATGAATTTCTAGATAATTCATCTAAAGTGAAATTTGAAATAGTTCGATGATAATTCAAAATTGCACCACTAGCAGATTCAGTAGATGAAAAGTCTAATGCAAAATTAGAACCAAGTTCAACAGATAGTGCAGACAGTTCTTGTTGAACATCTCCAGTAAGTTTTCCACCATATGTAATTGCTAAAATTAAACCATTTTCTTTTGATCCTTTCCTTGTTGCAAAAGAGTGACTAGTAAATGGCGTAATATACATGGAATCACCAGTATTCATCATTACTACTTTTTTCTCACCATTTGGAGTTTGATAGTAAAAATTTACTTCACCAATAAAATATGTAAATTGATGCAAAAAATGACCATTATTCCATTGAACATCTGGATTTTTAGGATTATTATCACTTACAGTACATAATTCAAGAATCCATTCTGGTCTAAAAGGTGCAACCGTACTCATTGCAGTATCACGATATTCATAATATGGTTTTCCAGCTCTTTCCATAATTCTACCAGACTTGGAAGAGTCTTCAGCCTTCATTATTTTAACACCCAATACACAATCATCTCTAACAATATAGAAGTCTCTAGCATTTACGGGCCAAATTTTAATTGCTTGATTTACTAGTTCAGTTGTAATTGGTTTCTTTCCTTCAATAATTAATTGAAGTTCACTTAATGGGATCTTTAATTCTTCAGAAGCATCTTCAGGACGTCTTTTGATATCATTTAAAATACCTAAAAAATTTTTTCCAGATTTAATTTGTTCTGAATCTATAGAAATATCTTGTTCTTTTTGCATGAGAAGTATTTTAAATTGAGATAAATAGTCTTTTCGGAGTTATGTGCAAAGAAATTATTAATCAAAGTAATAAACAAGTAAATAAAACGCAATTTATTGAAATTAGTTAAAAAATTTAGTTCAATTGCAACAGGAGAAACAATTTCTGGAGCAATAGGAAGTATTTTTTGGTTATATTTGGCTTCTGCGCTAACTGTAAGCAATTATGGAGAACTACAATTTTTGATTGGAATTGCAACTTTTGGAGTAGGACTATCTCTACTTGCTCAAGGTAACACGATTATTGTATATGAAATAAAACAACGGGGTCTAACAGGAATTTTATTTATAATAAGTTTCATCATGGCAGGAATTGTTTCAGTAATTTTATTCATAATATATTCAAGATTAGACATAATAATTCTTAGTTTTGGAATGATTTGTGCAGAAATGGCAATGGGATACTTGTTGGGAAAAAAATTATATGTTAAATTTAGTATATTTTTAATTTCACAAAAAGTATTGATGATCGTATTAGGAATTGGATTATATTTTTTGATGGGCATAGAAGGAATAATTTATGGAATTGCAATTTCATACATCCCAGTAGTAATTCTAGTTTTGAGTACTTTTAAAAATACATCATTTAATTTTTCATTATTAAAAAATAATTTTGGATTCATATTTTATAATTATTCAGAAAGATTAATTGTTTTTTCAAGAAGGAATTTAGATAAAGTAATCATTATGCCAATTCTTGGATTTGGAATATTAGGAGAATATGCTCTAGGATTTCAAATATACTCAATTATGATTCTTTTTGCAAGTATTTCATTTAAACTACTATTATTGAACGACAGTGAAGGTAAAGACTCAAAAAAAATGAGCATAGTAATTTTATCAGTATCAACAATAATTGCACTATTAGGAATTACAATTGCACCAGTAATTGTACCCATAATATTTCCTCATTTTACCAGTGTAATTGAAATTATTCCCATTATGAGTTTAGCAGTAATACCAAATACAGTAATTTTAATAATTTCATCAAAATTTATAGGAAATGAAAAAAGTAAATTTGTTTTAATTGGAACTATTATGTATGCTATAAGTTATTTATCATTAATAATATTTTTAGGATCTACTTATGGAATACAAGGCCTTGCATTTACTTTTCTAATAACGTCTACAGGGTATGCAATTTATCTTATAGTAACTTATAAAATTCAAAAATTAAAACAAAAAATTAATTAATATTAAATATATCCAAGTTTTTTTAACTCATCTTCAATCATTTTTTCTTCATCTTGAGAAAATTGTTTAGGTTTAATTTCAATTGAGTCTTTTTTTAAATTTTGAAGTAATTCTTCCATTTGTTTTACTAAAATATTATTTTTAAGTGCAATATTTTTTTCTTCAAGTGGATCATTAATTAAATCATAGAGAGTAATATTTTTAGAGGGATTATTTCTATCTCTCCAATATTTGTATTCAGAAGTTCTAATTCCAATTATTTTACCATTAACTTTAGGGGTTTTAGAATTTTTAATATATTTTGCTCCTGTTTCAATATAAGCTGGAATTTCTTTTAGATCATTTTCTAAAAATATAGGTTTGAGACTTTGTCCATCAACTAAATTAGTATCATAATTAATTTCTAAAATATCAGCAATAGTTGGAAAAATATCAACTTGTCTCACCATTTGATCAATTATTTTATGAGATGTACCATATCCGGAAAAAATTAAAGGTATTCTGATAGTTTCATCAAAAAGATGACTATTTCCTCTACCACTTAATTCTATCATTTCTCTTTCCGAATGAGTACTTTTCAAAGAATTGAGATCTTTTTTTGCTTTCAAATTTTGATAAGCATAATAAAATTTAACAACTAGAGGTTCTAATAAAGGAAATAATTTTTTACCTTTTTTTAAAATTGGATTACCTTTTGGGTGATGTAAAGGATCAATCTTATGTAAAAGATAATCAGCATGATCAGAACTAATAACTACCAGCGTATTTTCTAAATTAATTTTTTCTAAAAATTTACCTAACCAAAAATCAATTGCAGAAATCATTCTATCATGTTTGGTTTCCCCATATTTTTCTGAATCAAATTCAGAAGGCATGCTAAAAGGAGCATGCAAGTCCATTAAATGAATATAATATAACCAAGGTTCACATAATTTCTTATCTAATTTATCTACAATCCGATTACCCAATCCTCCAAATAGTTGAATCCAAAATTCACGTTTGCTATACACATAAGGATCGTTTTCAACTAATGGCTTTGTTATATTAAGAAAAAAAGAGCTATCAGGATAAAGAGTGTATACGTTGTATCCAGCATCCTTTACAATTTCAAAAAAGGTTTTAATTTTAGAATTAGCAGTGAATAAAGTAATTCCTGTTTTAAAAGGAAACAAGGATGTAAATAAACTTCCTAGGCAGGGTCCAGTAATATCAGATGTACTAATTGTTTGTGTAAATGATACACCATTTTTTATTAATTTATCAAGATTAGGTGTAACTGAACTTTTTTTAGAATCAAAAATTTTATCTGCACGTAATGAATCAATTGTAATGAATAATACATTAGGCCTCATGTGAATAAGTAATTTATTTTATTATATTAAGATTATAAATTAGATTTAAAAATTCAATGAATTATTGAAAATGTGATAAAAATATCTCACAACAAAATTGTTGTATGAGTTAAAAAAATAATTTTCAGTCAATAGGGATTAGGAATTTTAATGATTTAGAAACTACTAAAGAAATACAGACAATTCTAAAAGAAATTTTTAAATCAAAGAATATAGATGCTAAAGAAATTATAAGTAAAGAAGAAATTAGTTTAATTAAAGTTATTTATTTGATTTATGTTCTGCATTATTCAAGTATATTTCTTGCAATAAAATTGAAAGTAGATCATAGTCTAGTAATAGTAATACTAATAGATTTCATTAAAAAAAGTAAAATAAAAACTAAAAATAATTGAATAACATATATCAAATGTAGTAAATTTAAAAAAATATGAAAATTTTGATTACGGGTGGAATGGGTTTTATAGGATTACATTTGATAGATTATCTTTTAAAAAAAGGTAGTGAAATTACAGTTTTAGATAATTTTTCAAATTCTAATAAAAATTTAATTAAAAAAATGCAAAACAAAAAATTGAAAATAATTGAAGGAGATATTAGAAAAAATGAGGATATTCTAAATTCAATGAAAAATCAAGAAATTGTAATTCACTTAGCTGCAAAAATTTCAATAGATGAATCAATTAAAAATCCTAATGAAACATTTGATGTAAATGTTAATGGAACAAAAAATATTCTTAAAGCATGTAAAATAAATAATATAAAAAAATTGATTGTAGCATCATCCGCAGCTGTATATGGTGAGAATACTTTACAAATTAAATCAAAAGAAATATCAAAAACGAATCCAATTTCACCATATGGCGAAAGTAAATTATTAATGGAAAATGAGATTAAAAAAAATCAATTAAAAAATACAAACCTAGAATGCATAATTTTAAGATTTTTTAATATTTTTGGAAATGGACAATCACCAGAATATGCAGGAGTGATAACAAAATTTAGTGAAAAAATTTCAACAAATCAATCTATTGAGATATTTGGAGATGGTTTACAAGAAAGGGATTTTATTTCAATATACGATGTAATTGAATCAGTCTTTAATGCAATAGTAAATGGAAATAATGGAACATATAATATCGGAAGTGGAAAAACAATTACAATTAATCAACTTGCTAAAAAAATGATTTTATTGTCTAATAAAAAAATAAAAATATCTTACTTGCCATCAAAAAAAGGTGATATAAAATTTAGTGGTGCAGACATATCATTAGCAAAAAATGAAATGAAGTATTTTCCAAAATTTGATCTTGAAAACATAAAAGAATTACTTTAATAACAAAATATACTAATTCACTAGAAAAAATCAACTAATTCATTCACTAAGCATAGAAAAGAAAGCCATTTTACCTTCTTTTAAGAAAGAAATTCATGAAAGTGGTAATTACAGCTGCTGGTAAAGGTACTAGACTCCTACCGATGACAAAAGAATTACCTAAAGAAATGATGCCAGTATTTTCAAAATTAAATGGAAAAAAATATGTTTTGCCATTATTACAATTAATTTTTGAACAACTTTTTGAATCAGATATAAAAGAATATTGTTTTGTAGTAGGAAGAGGAAAAAGATCAATAGAAGATCATTTTACTCCAGATAATTCTTTTTTAAAAAATACTTCTAAAAAAAATAAAATCGAAATTATTAACTTTTACAAAAAAATCAATAATGCAGATTTGTTTTGGATTAATCAAAATGAACCAAAAGGTTTTGGTGATGCTGTAAAAAATTCAGAAAAATTTATTGGAAATAATGATTTCATTGTACATGCAGGTGATGTAGCTATAATTGGATCCAAAATACATCCAGTAAAAAGATTAATTGAAGCTGGTAAAGATCCAAATGTTTCAGCAGTATTATTATTTAGAAAAGTGAGTGATCCAGAAAGACACGGAGTTCCAACATTAGAAAAAATATCAGGTAAAAAATTTATTGTAAAAAAAGTAATTGAAAAACCAAAGAATCCTACATCAAATTTAGGTCTTATGCCAATATATTATTTTAAACCAAAAATATTTGAAAAATTAAAAAAAATTAAGATGGGTAAAGGAAATGAGTTTCAGTTAACTGATGCAATTCAAGAATTAATTAAAAGTGGAGAAAAAGTTTTAGCAATTCCACTTTTAGAAAAAGAGAAAGTTTTAGATGTAGGTACTGTAGAATCATACATGGAATCCCAAATTATATCTTTTAGATACGTATGATTTTTAATCTCAGGTTCTAAAAATAGAATATGAAAATAGGAGTCATAGGATTAGGGTTTGTAGGATTAACATTTGCTTCAATATTAGGAAATAAAGGATATGATGTAATAGGAGTTGATACAAATAAAATAAAAATAAAAAGTATTAAATCTGGAAAATTACCATTTTATGAACCAAAATTAGAAAATGTTCTTAAAAATGCTTTAACTAAAAAACTAAGTCTTACTGAAAATATTGAAAAAGTTGTAGAAAAATGTGATTTAATTTTTTTAACTCTAGGAACACCTATGAATAAAAATGGAAATATAGATCTTAAAATAATTTTAAGTGTATGTAAAAAAATAGGGGAAATATTATTTAAATCAAAAAATAGACCCATAATCATAATTAAAAGTACAGTTATTCCAACTACAACAAATAATCAAATAAAAAAAATATTAGAAAAAAAATCTAATAAAAAAGTAGGGAAAGGATTTGGATTGATAACAAATCCAGAATTTTTGAGAGAAGGAAAAGCTGTTGAAGACACATTAAATCCACATTTAGTTGTAATTGGTTGTAATGAAAAGTATGATGCTAAAAAATTAGAAGAATTTTATGCAAAATTTCACAATCAAAAAATTTCAGTCATCATTACAAATAATACTACAGCTGAAATAATCAAATATGCAAATAACTCATTTCTTGCAACAAAAATTAGTTTTATTAATAGTATATCCAACTTATGTCAAACACTACCAGGTACAAATATTGATGAAGTGGCTAAAGCAATTGGAATAGATCCTAGAATTGGAAATCAATTTCTGAATGCAGGTCCAGGTTATGGCGGATCTTGTCTTCCTAAAGATGTTCAAGCATTGATTGCTTGTCAAAAAAATCTAGGGGTAGAATCCACATTATTGAATGCAGTGCATCAAACAAACATATTACAAATTGAAGAAATAATTAAATTAATTAAAAAAACAGTCATCAATCTAAAAAATAAAAGAATTACAATATTGGGATTATCATTTAAAGAAGAAAGTGATGACATTAGAGAATCAAGATCAATTAAACTAATACAGAAGCTTCTCAAAAAACAATCAAAAATTACAGTTCATGATCCAAAGGCATTAGAAAATACGCAATTAATTTTTGGAAATAAAATTACATATTGTGAAAAAATTATAGACGCAATAGATAATTCAGATTGTGTTATACTAATGACGCCATGGGAACAATATTCAAAACTTCAGAATATAGAATTTGAGGGAATGAGAAAAAAGAACATTATAGATACAAGACGTATTCTAAATATAGATGATAATGGCATAAACTACATAGGGTTGGGAATAGGTTATTAGATATGAATAAAAAATTAATCTTAAGTCGAGGTAATTAAAATATCAAAACTTCATCTTTATTCAATTTTTCATGGAAATCTAAATTATTCATCAATATCTCCAAAAATATATAATAAAATAATTGATACATGTTATTGGCCTGTACTTGATCTAGTAAAACAATATAAATTCAAATCAGGAATTGAATTTCCATTAAATACAATTTTACAAATTGAAAAAATTGATCCATTGTTTTTAGAAGAATTAAAAAAACTAATTAATAAAAATAAATTTGAAATAATTTGTTCAGGTAAAGAACAAGTTGTTTTTCCATTAGTACCAAAAGATGTAAATCAAATAAATTTAGAAATTGGTAAAAATGAATTAGAAAAAAAATTTGATACAAAAATTAAAACTGCTTTTATTAATGAGCAATTATTTAGTTCAAGTCTATCTAAATTATATGTTGAATCAGGATTTGAAAATATAATTACTATTTGGGAATGGGCAAGTAAAATTTCTAGTTTAAATAATAAAGTAAAATTTAATCCAAAGACAATTACAACGGATGTAGGAAATTTAAATATAATTTGGAATAGCTATATTGCATATCAAAAATTTCAAAGGTACGTTAATGGTGAAATTGATAAAGATGAATATTTTGATTATATTTTAAAAAATAAATCTGAAAATATCTCATGTTTTCCATTTTATGGTTCAGATATGGAAATTTTTGGATATAAAAATCCAGTTTTGGGTTTAGAAGGGACAGGTAAAGAAATTGGAAGGTTTAGAGAAATTTTAGAAAAAATCGAAAATGATAGTGAGTTAGATTTTATTTTACCTTCAGAAATACCCAAACATTTTGAATCGGATGGGGAAATTAATTTGAAATCAGCAAAATTTTCCATATTAGGAAAAAAACAAGATAAATTTACAGTGACACGATGGGCAACATGTGGAAGAGACAATAGTAAAAGTAACTCATTATGCTATAATGCATTAAAAAAGATTAGAACACTTTATGGATTAAATACTGATGAGAATGAAAAAAGAAAACTAATTTCAGAATTATGTGATTGTTGGGCAAGTGATTTTCGCACACATGCAGTTGAAGAAAAATATTCTAAGTTTAATCACATAATCAGTGTTTTAAATGAAAAGTTAGATGTTAAAATAAATAATGAAAAAAAGAAAATAAAAAGAGAGAAAGAGGGGGATTTGATGATTTTTAATCCAAATCAGCATGATTGGAATAAACTTCCATTAGAAATTAATCTAAGATTTGATATAAATAAAATGAAAAATGAATTTGATGTTTTTAGTAATAATGAAAAAATAATTTCGCAAATAGAGGAAAAACAAGAAAATAAAGATGGAAGTTTACGTAGTGTAAAATTAGTAATTCAACCATTCATTAAATTACGTTCATCAATAATACTCAGATTAGTTGAAAGAAGTAAGAATTATGATAAAATAAATAAAAAAACTAATTTAATTTCTACCAAAAATGTAGATTTGGAATTACTTGAAAAAAGAGGTGCAACAATTTCAAAATTAAAATTTTCACAAATTAATGAGAATTCATTATTAGGGTTTTTAGAACATGGGACATACGAAGATACAAAATTATCACCGGATTTTTATTCTGGTCATACTATAGCATTTGATAGAAATACAAATAAAATTACAGATTTAGTGAATACAGAAATCTTTACAATTGAAACAGAATCACCTATACGTAAAATATTATTTTCTGAGATGAATTTATCAATAGGTCACCTCAAAAAAATATATTATATTTATGAAAATGAGCCTAGAATAGACATAAAACTAATTTTTGATTTTAAAGAATTTAAGCCTGCTTCTTTTAGAACTGGAATAATTACATTCTCACCACTAGCATTTAACAAAAATGAATTAAGTTATACTACACATAATGGTGGAGAAATAACAAATCATGAAATTGTAGAAGAAAATATAATACAAGATGAATCCACTGATCCTAGATTAACTAGTAATGGATGTTTAGGAAGTACAGAAGGAGTGATTGATTTTGGCGATAATGAAAAAGGAGTAACAATATTTACAGATAAATCAGACTGGTATTCAGTGCCAATGATAAATTATCAGCACATAGATAAGGAAAAATTCTTTTTTAGAATAAGTAATAGTGTTGCAGAACTAGACGATACATCTATGACATGGTGGAAAGGAAGAAAAGAAATTAAATTTAGTTTACTAGGTAGAAATAAAAATAAAAATGCAAACTTTAAAAAATGTGAAATGATGTTTTTAGGATTAATGTGTATTTCAAACAATGAAGAAATAAGAGTAAGTGATTAAATGGTAAAAACAGCAATAGTTACAGGAGTTGCAGGGTTCATTGGATCAAATTTAGCTGAAAGATTACTTAAAGAAGGGTATAAAGTAGTTGGAATAGATTGTTTTACAGATTATTATTCTAAAAAAATTAAATTAAAAAATTTAAGTAATTTTATTAATAATAAAGAATTTAAATTTATTGAAGAGGATTTAATATCCATAAATTTTGATTCTCTATTTAAAAAAGATGCAGTATTATTTCATCAAGCAGGTCAACCAGGAGTTAGAGCAAGTTGGGGTGAACAATTTGAAACATATGTAAAAGACAATATTCTTGTTACACAAAGAATTTTAGAATCAGCAAAAAAAATGAATAATTTAAAAAAGATTGTAATGGCATCTTCATCATCAATTTATGGTAATCAAGAAGGAATAATGAATGAAAATTCTACATTGCCAAAAACAATTTCGCCATATGGAGCAACAAAATTAGCATCAGAAAATTTAGGTTACCTATATTATGAGAATTTTGGATTACCTATAACTTCATTAAGATATTTTACTGTATATGGACCAAGACAACGCCCAGATATGGCTTTTTTTAAATTCATTATGGCTAATCTTTCAGAAAAAAAAATAGAATTATTTGGAGATGGTTCACAAAAACGAGATTTTACATTTATTTCAGATATTGTTGAAGCTAATATCAAAACGCTTGAAAATAATGTTGAAGGTGAAATTTTGAATGTTGGTGGTGGTAGTGTAAGAAGCATTAAAGAAGTTTTAGATATAATTAGTAAAGAAACAGGAAAAAAGAATAAAATTATTTTTAAAAATAAAGAAAATGGAGATGTACAAAAAACAGAAGCTTATGTCAAAAATATTGAAAAGAAATTAAATTTTAAACCAAAAATAATGTTAGAAAAAGGACTACCACTACAAATTAAATGGTTAAAAACGATTAAAAATGAATATCAAGAATTTCTAAAATAAATTAAGAAAAAAATGTGAATATTAACAATAAACCCATTTTCCATTATGTTTTAAACTTGTATTAGCTGATTCTACAACAGAAACAGATGAAAAAGTATTTTCAAAAGTTGGTCTATTTTTAGAAATAATTTGTAAGGTTTTATTTTGATTAATAATATCATATGAATCAGAAAAAAATTGTACAATACTATCTATCCCATATCCTTTAAAATAATATCTATCATCAATAAAATAATCCTGATTAAAATATAGGTTTAAACTTTCAATTCCCTGATTTGAAATAACTTCATAACCTCGATTTTTTTGATCACTTTCAATACGCCCTTTAGTTCCAATTAATTTAATAGATTGATAGGATACTGCAGAAGTTGTGCTAGGATCTATCCAATTACATAAAATTGAAGATACAAATTTTGTATTGTTATATTTCCATTCAATTAAAGTTTGAATTGAATCAAATGTACCAGAATGATTTTTATCTAAAATATTTTTTTGTCCCATAGACATAACTCTAATTGGAGTTGCTCCAGTCACAAAATTAATTATATCAACATAATGAACTCCCAAATATTGAAAAATATTAGTAAATTGAATCCAAGATTTGAAAAGTTTTTCGGGAATATCTTTTTTCTGACTATATTCTATATGAAAATATTGAGGTAAGCCAATTACATTTTTTTGTATCATATTTCTTAATTTTAAATTTGCAAGATCATATCTTTTATGAAAATCAACAACAGAAAGTAAATTATTTTTTTTAGATATTTTAATTAGAGATTTTGCCTCATTTGTTTTTGAAGTTAATGGTTTTACAACCAAAACATGTTTAAAATGTTCTAACGTATATTTTGTCATTTCATAATGTAAGTGATCAGGAGTTGCAACAATAACAACTGTATTTTCATCAGATTGATCTATAGCTTTTTTATAATCAGAATTTAAATTATTTTTTTTATTATACCATAAATAATTTAATTTAACTTTAGATAACGTCTGAATACTTTTTAATTTTTTAAAGAAAATTTTTTCAGTAGATGAATTTTTTGAAACAATAGTAATTTTTTCTACTAATCCTTTTCTAGTTGCTTCAATTAATGAAGGCAGTATAGTTCCAAATCCAGGAGTATTTTTACCACAAACATAAGCTCCAGATCCAATTACAATAACATTAATTTTTTTCATGATATTTCAAACTTCACCTGCTTAATTACATTATCAGATATACTAATTGCTTTTTCAATTGTATCTTCACAGGTAATAACATGTCCAATTCTTTCAGCATGATTAGTTACGGGTTTAATTTGATCATTAATTTTGATATTAGGATTAATAAAAATATCATATACGCCTGGAATTGTCATTGATTTTTCAATTCCATGAATTGATTTTAATTTTCCAGCAGGTGGAAAGAAAAATCTTTGTACAGCTGCTTTTCTAAATTTTGGTTTTAAAAAATCCATATCAATGTTTTCACCTAAACTCATTTGAATTAATGGTTTTAAAATATTAACACCGTTTGATAAGGGAACCATGTCTGATGCAAATCTTCCACCGCTTGTTCTTGCTGCCATTTCTAAAACTTTAGGAACACCATTATCTAATATTATATCACCTTTAGCAACACCAAAATTAATTCCAATAGCTCTAATTGAATCTTCAACAACTTTTAAGACATTATTTTTTTCTTTTGATGTTAAAATACTAGGTATGGTATGACCATTTTCTATAAAATATGGACTGAATATTTCATCCATATTATAATTTCTATCAGCAAAACCAGTTGTTATTATTTTATTATTAATAATTATAGATTCTGTACTTATTTGTGGTCCACGGATAAACTCTTCAATTAAAACAGTTTTTGTTTTTGAAAAAGATGTGCATTCAGTATAAATTTTAGACACGTCATCAATTTTTTCAATTTTTATAACTCCCCTTGATCCTGCATTATCAATAGGTTTCATAACTAATGGAAATATTAAATTTTTAATTTTTTCTAAAATTTCTTCAATAGACGAACCATAAATAAACTGGGGAGAAGGTATATTATTTTTTTGAAAACATTCGATTCTCATTTTTTTATTTGTAGCAATATCAGCAATAATAGGAGATAATCCAGGTAAATTCATTCTTTCAGCAACTCTAGAAACAATATGAGGTATTTCTACTGCATGAGTCATAACACCATCCACAGAATATTTTTCAGCAATTTCACATATTTTTTCAATATTAGTGATATCTTCAACGATAGAGATATCAGAAATTTTTAAACCAGGAGCATCAGAATTAGAATCAATAGCAATTACTTCAAAATTTAATTCATGTGCATGTGTAATAACAATTTTTTGTTCAATACCTGCACCCAATAATAATAATAATTTTTTCAATTTAATGAATTACACATATTTAGAAATATAAATATGCACAATAAATGATAACAAAAACTGTATCTATAGTCATAAAGGGAAAATGATCTTAAATATAGAAAATTTGAGTTAATTGATCATACAAAATCTAAATGTATTTACATTATGCCGCTTCCAGCAGAAAAAGAATTACTAAAAAAATTATCAAAAAATTAAACCATAATATTTCAAACATGATTAGAAAGAAAGAGAGTATTGGAATATACCATATGATAAAAAATTAAGTATGGTAGAAACAAATAGCATAAGAAATAAAAAAAAGTGAAATCAGTTTAAAATTATTTTTGCCCAATCAGGTACAGGTAATTTTTTAATCTCATTTTGAATATCCTGAAAAGTATCTACAATATCATCACATTGATGAAATATTTTAAATTGTAAAGAAGCAATGTCTTTTTCTTGTTTATTGCGAAGTATTTCATCCTCCAAGTATAACCACTCTATCCAAGCAGCCCTAAATTGGCTTTTCAAAATTTCACATTTTTGATCTTCCATATGCATTTATAAAAAAACACATAATTAAAACTTTAATTAATTAAAATTAATTAATAAATATGAAACAAATAGAATCGTTGATAGAAATTCAATCAGATGAAAAAGGATTAGGGGAAGAAATTTTTCAGAAAGAAAATGAATCTGAAATAAATTTAGGTAAAGGTATCACAGTATTCAAAGTTTCTCTAAAACATAAAGAAATTCAAATGAAAATTCTAATTATAAAAGATCCAGATTCATATAAATCAAATATTACACCTACCGTACTTGGAAATATTGTGTCATGTTGGATGGTCTATAAATTAACAGGTAAAAAAATTATTATGAAAATTGATGGAATAGAAATATCTAGCAAAAAAAATTCTATTAGAAAGTATTTTGAAAAAAAAATAGAAGAACTATTTTAAAAATCAGTCATATTTTTTAATAATTTTTTAATTAAAAATATATTTTCTTCTGTTAAATTATTCATTTTTTTTAATTCAAAAATAGTGTTTTGAAGCATCAAAGTAGAATCATTACAGAAAGTTTTGATATGAATCAAATCATCACCTTCAGATATTCCTTGAGTTTTGTACAAATTTTCAAAAAAACTTTCTAAAGAAATAAATTTTATAATAAAATCAATTTCAAGAAAAATAAGTAAATTTTTAAAATCTTTTTTTTCAATTAATCCCATAATTTTTTCCAAGTCAAAAATTAATACTGAAAATAAATATCCTAATCTAAATGAATCATCAATCAATGTTTTAGTATGAAGTGAAATTATCATGTAGACAACCCGCCAAACACCATATTTATTTATAAGTAGTTAGTACCATTTGGATAATCAATTTATAATAAGAAAAATGAATAAATTCAGTTTTGGAACTATCACAAGATGGAATTCAAGTGAAACAAGGAACAGATTATTATCCTCAAGGTGATGTTATTGGAAAAATTTATCGTGGAAGATTACAAAGATGGGTTGCGCATAGAAAAGACAATAAAGCCTATGAAACTGCAACAGTTTTACCATTTCCACCATATCTAATTTTGGAGCCTACAAATGTTTGTAATCTTCAATGTCCATTTTGCCCAAGGGAATTAACTGAAAAATCTAGAGGTTTAGGTTTTATGGAATTTGATGTTTATAAAAAAATTATTGATGAAGCAGTTGTCAATAACGTTTATGGAGTAACATTGTATATGCTTGGAGAACCCATGTTACATTCAAAAATTGTTGATATGATAAATTATGCAAAAGAAGCTGGAATTCCTGCAGTAAATTTGAGTACAGCTGCAACTACAAATAATCTAGATGAATTACTTGAAACAGAACTAGATGATCTAATTTTATCAATTGATGGAGCAACTAAAGAAATGTATGAAAGAATGAGAGTTGGTGGAACTTTTGAAAAAACAACATCAATTACATCAAACTTTTTGGAAAAGAAACGAAAATTAGGTAAAAAGAAACCATATACAAGAGTTCAAATAATTAAAACAAAAGAAACTGAAAAAGAAATTATAGATTATATAAAAAAATGGTTACCATTAGCTGATAGTGTTTACGCCCATAATTTAGACGGAATGGTACCTTGGTTGGGTAATGTTATGATGACAGATAACGAAGAAAAAGAAAAAAATGCTAATAGATTACCTTGTACGCAACTTTGGAAAGTTTTAAATGTTTTTTGGAATGGACAAGTATCTTCATGTTGTCACGATGCATTAGGAGATATGGTATTAGGAAATATCAAAGAATCATCTATGAAAGAATTATGGAATAGTAAAAAAGCGAATGAATTTAGAACAAAACATACTGAAAATGATCTTGACGGTACAATATGTAAAACATGTACTGAATGGGATGTATGGTAACTAATAGTATAACGAACTTGGAAGGATCACAGGATCTTTGAATAATATTTCATCATGTTTTAAAATAAAATTAATGAAATCAGAAACATGTTTAGGTTTTAATGCTTTATCTTTTTTAGGTACAATTTTAGGATCATTTTTAACATTTTTCCACATTTCTGTATCAACACCTCCAGGACAAATTGAAACTACCTTTATTCCAAATGGATGTAATTCATGAAACAAGGATTGAGCAAAACCTAATTGACCAAATTTTGATGCACAGTAAGCAGAAAAATTTGCTGCACCATTTCTTCCCGAATTTGAAACAATATTAAGAATATACCCATTTTTTTGTTTTTTCATTATAGGAATAATTTCCTTACAACATAAGAAAACACTTGTCAAATTTGTATTAATTATTAGATTCCAATTTGATAAAGACATTTGTTCTACAGGACCAACATATGCAGTTCCAGCATTATTAATCAACACATCTATTTGGTTAAATTTTAATTTTATTTTTTTAAATACTTTTTTAATATTAGATTGGGATGTTAAATCACATTGAAAAGTAGATATGTTTGAAAAAATGCTTAATTCTTTCTTTACTTTTTGTAAATCAGATTGAGTTCGTGCAAGAATGATAACATTAGAACCCTGTTTTGCTAAATCAGTGCATATAGATCTACCAATACCCTTTGTCCCTCCAGTTATCAATATTGTTTTATTTTTTAGATTCATTTCTATATAATATCATTAATCGTTACAATAAATCCATTTCCCATGTTTAATAACAATTTTTTGTTTAACATCTATACATAATAGTAATAATTTTTTTCTTTTTCTTTTTAAGTAATTTAAAACAGATTAGAAATATAAATATGCTCAATCAAAAAAATAAAAAGTTATGAGTAAAAATCATTTTGGTGAAATTATTCTTCATAAAGATAATGTTGATTTAATTGATTGCAAAACATGTAAATTTATTCACATTATGCCTCTTCCTTCACATGAAGAATTACTAAAATTTTATCAGAATGAATTTTATCAAACAATCAAACCTACATATCTCAAAAAAGATGAAGATGAAAAAGAGTATTGGAATATTTCCTATGATGAAAAATTAAGTATTTTAGAATCAAATAACCTGCCTAATAAAAAAATTTTGGATATAGGTTGTGGTGGTGGATTTTTTTTAAAACGTGCAAAAAAGAAACAATGGGATGTGTTAGGAATTGAACCATCTCCAGATGCATCTAATTATGCAAAAAATCAAGATATACCGATAATTACAGATTTTTTAGAAAATATTGATTTTACAAATCAAGAAAAATTTGGCGCCATTCATATGAATGCAGTTTTAGAACACAGTAATTCTCCTAATCAAATCTTAAAGATTTGTTATGAGGTTTTAGAAAAAAATGGAATGTTGATTGTAGAAACACCAAATGATTTTAATCCATTACAAATAATTGCCCATAAATTCCTAAAAAAAGATGAATGGTGGGTTGCCCCTAAACAACATCTTAATTATTTTAATTTTGAAAGTTTATCAAATTTATTACAAAGAAATGGATTTGAAATTATTTTAAAGCAAACTACTTTTCCTCTGGAAATATTTTTATTAATGGGGTTTGACTACACAGATAATCCTGAATTAGGATTAAAAAAACATCAAGAAAGAATGAAGTTTGAACAAAATATGAACAGTGTTCAAGGAAATGATTTAAAGCAAAAAATTTATTCAAAATTTGCAGAAATTGGAATTGGTAGAAGAATAATTCTTTATGCAAAAAAAATATGATTAAGTAAAAAAATTATTTTAAAATTTTATAATTTGTTAAATTAGAGTTTTCAGTGAATCCCAATCTTTGATCTTCTTTAATTGATTTTTTATATCCTTCTTCTAAAACATAGTTTTTATTAATTTGAACTAATTCAGGTTCTTTTTTCAATATATTTAGAACATTATTAAAAAGAATTGGTCGTTTATGGATTCTTTTAACAATTTCTTGAACAAATTTTAGATCTTCCACTTTATCAACAGATAATTTAAGATTTGAAAAATTAAGAGAATTTGGAATTTTAAGAATATTGAACTTATCAGGATTGTTATAGATATAGGTACAAACATGTTCTCTTTCAGATGGTTTTTTAGATTCACGCCACATTTTTTCAAGTGCTTCAAAGGAAAAAACTTCTATGTCAGCACTCCCTTGAGGATAGGTTCGAGGAAAACCAGGTGAAATAAAATCACAATTACTGTCAACATATTTTTCAATCAAATTATCAAGTATGTTAGGATCAATTAATGGACAATCAGAAGTAACTCTAACAATAGAGTCTAATGAAAAAAAATTTGCACAATCATAATATCTTGATAGTACATCTTTTTCAGACCCGCGAAAATATTTAATTTGTTTTTTCTTTGCAAAATTTATAATTTTATCATCTATAGGTAAATTAGTAGTTGCAATGATTATTTCATCTAAATATTTTGAAGATTTGAGTTGATTAATTACAAAATCAAGTATTGTATTATTATTATCAATTTTCATCAGAACTTTATTTGGGAGTCGAGTTGAGCTCATTCTAGCTTGAACAATACATCCAATCATGCGTTTAAGGTATAAAATTTAGTATATAATAATTCATCTCAGAATTAATAATTATATATTAAAAAAATAAGAATTAAAAGAAATTTATTTTTAAAGTTTTTGGATATGATCTGCTATACGCTGTGGTCCTAAACCATCAATTTGAAGACACGCTTTTTTCATTTTTTCTAATTCATTTTTATTATTCATTAAATTTAAAAGATTTTTTGTAACTAAATCATAATTAATTTTATCATATTTTCCAACATATGATATCCAACCATATTTTTCAACTAATTTTGCAGATTCATGGTTTTCAGTGCTATGTGAAATTACAAATACAGGTAAACGACATATTGCAGATTCATAAACTGTGATTCCAAATGTAATAATTCCAATTATTGATTCTCGCATTAATGAAGTTAATGATGCAGGATTACGGATAATATGAAAATGAGGGTTATTATTAATTAATTTAGAAATTTGTTTATCATGATCATATAATTTTCCTAAGATTATATTCACTTCAAAATTAATATTTTTTTTAAGAAGTGAATTAATTATTTTTTTTGTAATATTATACTTATCAGAACCACCCATACTAATTAAAATAGATTTATTTTTTTGGATTTTATTTTTTGGTAAATGTTCAATACCGTGTAAAATATAATCTTTGCCAACAATACAATTTTTAGGATATATTTTTTTTGGATTTTTTACTGAAGAAATTACAGTAAGATCAATAGATTTTGAATCAAAAAAATTATCAATTAATATAATTTTAATATTTTTATAAATATTATCAGTTAATTGTTTAATAGATTTTCTCTTTGAATCAATGACTAATTTTAAACAATTTTCTTTTTTTAAAATTTGATTAATTTGTTCAAATTCATTTTTCTTTTTTATTAAAAAAACATTGAATCCTTCAGACAAAAAATATTCATATGTTTGCTTAAATTCAGTAATAAAAATACATGAATTATTTTTTTTCTCTAAATTTCTAGCTAAGTTTTTACATCTATTAACGTGACCAAATCCAAGTTTTTTACTACTATCAACACGAAAAGCAATTTTCATAATAAATCTAAATTATCAATAATAATAAAAATTTTGCATAATTGATATTAAAATTTTGGAACAAGTTTATGTTTAATTAAAAGATTTTTCAATTCAGAATTAGTTAAGAGTGTAGATTGAGATGATGAATAAGTATCAAACTTCAATAATTTAGAATTAGGATATAATTTTCTTACTTTGTCAAAAGTTTCATAGTTAGGAGGCAATAAAATGTATAATCCTTCACTCTCAATAGAAAATGGTGCCTCATATTTATTTAATAATAGTTCATCAATTTTTTCTCCCATTCTAATTGAAATTTTTTTAATTTTAAATGGCTTTGGAGATACTTGACGTAAAGCCTCAACTAAATCTTTCAAACGATAAGCCTTTAGTTTTGGAATAAAGATTTCTGAACCCTTTGCTAATTTAAGTGCAGAAAAAATTAAGTCAAGGGATTCATCGATAGTGATATTAAATCTAGTCATAGTATCATCAGTTACTGTAATAGTTTTATTATTTTCAATTTGTTGAATAAATTTTGGTGCAACTGAACCATTACTGCCAAGAACATTTCCATATCTAACACAAGTGAATATTGTATCTTTTTTACTTGTGAAATAGCTTGCAGCTACAAATAATTTTTCCATAGAAAGTTTTGTTGCACCATAAAGATTATTTGGTGATACAGATTTATCAGTACTAATACCTATACAGATCTTTACTTTCTCATCCATGCACGCATCAATTACATTTTGTGAACCTTCAATGTTTGTCTTAATGAATTCAAAAGGATTGTATTCGGCTATTGGCACACGTTTAAGAGCAGCAGTGTGGATAACAATATCAACATCATTCATAGCACGTTTTAATCGTTCTTTATCTCGTATATCACCAATAAAAAAGCGTAATCGTTTATCTTGAAATTGTTCTTCCATAAGTTCTTGTTTACTTTCATCTCTTGAAAAAATTCTAATAGCTTTTGGATCAAGCCCAAGTATCCTTTTAGTCAAAGCCTGACCAAGAAATCCACTACCACCAGTAATCAAAATTATTTTATCTTTAAACAATTTAATTCAAAATATTTTATATTATAAAAATTAATGGTTTATAGGTAAAATACAATTAAAAATCATTTCTTATATTAGGTTAAAAAAAACTTGTTCTAATTGACAATTAATGTGATAGCTGAAATTGGTTCAAATTGGGAAGGAAGCATTGAAGTAGCAAAATCACATATAAAAGAAGCAAAAAAAAGTGGAGCGAATTTTGTAAAATTTCAAATGTGGAAAGCAGAACATCTTTATCAAACGGATCATCCTGAATGGGAGACAATAAAAAAATCAGAATTAACAGAGCAAGTAGCAAAAGAATTAAAAAAGTATTCAGATGAAATTGGAATCAAATGGTTTTGTAGTGTATTTAATCCACAAGCAGTAGAATTTTTGGAGGGATTAAATGTGGAATATTATAAAATTGCCTCAAGAACATCAACTTTCAAAGATAAATTTTCAAAAGAAACAATAGAAAAAGTTGGACAAACAAACAAAACAACTTTTATCAGTACAGGGGAAGGAGGAGATCTTAAAAAAATAGCTCAAAATTTTAATCCAGAAGTTTTAAAATTTACATATTGTATTTCAAAATATCCAACTGATGCCAAAGATATAGATTGGAACATAATTAAAAATTATAACTTTTTTTCAGATCATACTAATGGAATTATAATTCCTTTAGTTTATTCAATGTTAAAAATAAATAATAAAGATGAAGAAATATTTATTGAAAAACATACTAAATTTGAAAACTCTAAAGGTCCAGATTCAACTTTTGCAATAACATATGAAGAATTGAAACAATTAACGGATCATATTAAAAGAATTGAAAAAACAGTGGATAATAAAACATAAAATTATAAGTTTAGTATTAAATAATATAAGTAGATAAATTAAATATGATAAAGTTATTTTTCCCAAATATTGATGATTCAGAAATTGAAGCTACAATTAAAACTCTAAAAAGTGGTTTTTGGGCATCAGGTGCAGGAGTAGGGAATGTTAAGAAATTTGAAAATAAATTTAAAAAATATACAAATGCATCAGAATGTGTTGCGGTAGATAGTGGAACTGCAGCATTAGATTTAGCATTAAAAGTTCTAGATATTAATAAAAAAGAAGTTTTAGTACCATCACTCACTTTTGTATCTTCAGTTCATGCCATAAAATATAATGGCGGAATACCAATTTTTGTAGATATTAAACCAGATACATTATGTATGGATCCAAAAGATCTTGAAAATAAAATTACAAATAAATCTAAAGTGATTTTACCAGTACATTTTGGCGGATATTCATGTGATATGAATACAATTAAAAAAATAAGTAAAAAAAATAAACTTTTAGTTGTAGAAGATGCTGCTCATGCAACGGGTAGTAAATATAAAAATAAAAAAATTGGATCAATAGGGGATCTTACATGTTTTAGTTTTCATCCTGTAAAAAATTTAGCAATGCCAAAAGGAGGTGCAATTACACTAAATTATAAAAATAGAAATTTAAAAAATAAACTTAGTTCACTTAGATGGTGTGGAATAAGTAATAGAAAGGAACAATTTTACGACGTAACAGAATTAGGATATAATTATTATATGGATGAGATTTCAGCAGCTATAGGAATTGAACAATTAAAAAAAATTAATAAATTTAATACAAGAAGATATGAAATTGCAAAAAAATATGATAAAGAAATTAAATGTTTAGAAAAAATACCACTTAACAAAGAATGTAGTTATCATCTATATTGGATTTTAGTTAAAAATAGAAATATATTCTTAAAAAATATGAAAAAGAAAGGAATAGAAACAGGAATACATTATTTACCAGTTCATAAAATGAAATTATATAAATCAAAAACTAAACTACCTATAACTGAAAAAATAACAAAAGAAATTGTTACAATACCTATCCATCCAATGTTAACAAATAATGATGTAAATTTTATAATTAAAAATATAAATAATTATTGTGAAAAAATAGAATAAAATTTCTGATTAATTAATATCAATTTATTTAGATTTTTTCTATTTCAACAATATCTAAACCAAATCCCATAGTTATACCAATTAACAGGCCTTTTCCAGTAAGAGAATTATTCTGAAACATGGATTTATCTAAAACTGTTGGGATACTAACGCCTGTAAGATTACCATATTCTCTTAATGTTTCATATGATTCTTGAATTTGCTCATTTTTCAAATTATACATATCCTTGAACCCATCTAGTATTTTTAAACTACCTGTATGTATCATAACTTTTTTTTGTTCTCCCATAAAGTTTTCTGCCATTTTTTTATCAAAACTTTCTGCATCATTGGTCAATGCTTTTGCTAAAACTTTTTTAGAGTAATCTAATGATCTTTTTAAAATATCACTACCAGCTGTTAATTCATGTTCATACATGTGATTTGAAGTATTTCCAACTAATCTTACACATGCTTTATGATAATCATTATCATTGAAATTTACTCCATGTGTGATTTTTCCAATTTTAATACCACTTTCATCAGGGTTGGTTTTACTCATAACAAATGCTGCTACACCATCTCCAAACAAAAAGGAAAACATTGTAGAAACCCATTTAGATAATTGTTGTTTTCGATCGGACTGTTCTTTACCTATTTCCTGCGGATTCTTAACAGTCATATCACTTTTAAGATGAGGAAGATACCAACCGGAATTACAACCGGAAATTACAAATAATATTTTATCATTTTCATTATGAATCAAATTTTTTCCAAGTTCAAGTAATTTTGGCAATGTTGAACATGCCATTCCTTGTATACTATAGTGTGGAAGAAATTTAGATAATCCCATTTTTGTTAACACAATAGAGGATAAGCCAGGACTTAGAAAATCATTGTCTTCAAATCCTGTAACCAAACATGTAATATCATCAGATTTTAAACCTAAATTTGAAAGACACTTCTTTGCGACTTTTGTACACAAATCAGAAATTGGCTCACCATCTTCAGGTGAACCAATTCTCTTACTTGAATTATCAATATATTGTTCTATAGGTCTAATAAAAAATCTATTTTTTACACCTAATTGATTAATATTTTCTTTTACTTGTTCGCTTAGTTTGTTACCCATTATATCAATTAATTCTTGAGTTCCATATTGAAATTCGGGATATTCTCGGGTTAATCCATCAATTCTAACATTGAAATCATTCATACTGTTACATCATCACCGTTGTAATAATTACTTTTTGTTAATATTTTTTCAAATAATTACTTATCAACGTAATTCTTATTTTTTAATCCTTCAGAATAATTTTTTATAATAAATTCATTCTGTTTAGTAGGCGGAATGACCTTACAAAGTACATGAGGATTTTTTTTTATTGCATCAACGGTGCATTGATAAACATCTTCTGCTTTCATATACCACACTGTTGCATCACTAATATTATCGATTTTCATTACACTTTTCTGCTCTAAAATCTTACCTATTGGTAAAACATCTGTCACATAACCTCTTTTCCAATCTCTAACATATAGATTGAAAGTATCTTCATATTCTCTACCATTCTCATCAATTACAACTCCTTTGAAATATTTATAATATTTGTAATCAACCTGCATCATTTCCTCAACGTGATGAATAATTGTAGTTCCTTTGTACACTTTATCAATTTGGATTATTTTTGCATCTAATACTCGTAATTCATTAAAAATAGAATCTTTACTATAACCTCCTTTGTATCTATGTTTGACCAATTTATGAGCATGTTTCCCAATAATTGAAAAAGAGTAAATTGGATGAAAAACTTTATGACTTCTTGGATCTTTACGTGCAAATTCAGAAATTATACCCATGTGTGATGGAGTAGATCTTACATCCCACGTAGTTCCATGTGTTGAAAAATCAAAGTTGAATCGTGGAAAAATTAATGTACCTCCATCACCAACTACAGAAATTAGTGCATCAATTACAGTTTGTGGGCCACCATGAACGCCTCCAAAAGATTTGAATGAACTATGAATCATCACTACATCGTTAGTGGTTAATCCAATTTTTTTAAATCCAGAAACTAAACCATTAAAATCAATCATCAATATTTTCCTCATTTCGTAAAAATTTTTTCTTAAAAATCATTTTGCAGCAACTCCACCATCTACAGGTAAAATAGCACCAGTTGTCCATGATGAATCATCTGAAGCAAAATACAAAGCGGCTTTAGCAATATCATTACCAGTACCAATTCTTCCAAGAGGGTGTAATTTAGCAGTATTTTTTTGTTTAATTTCTGTATCTAGCCAAATTGATTGTGTCATATCAGTATCAACTACAGCAGAACAAATACAATTTACACGAATATTATTTGATGCATATTCTAAAGCCCATGATTTTGTTAAAACAATCATAGCTGCCTTTGAAGCAACATATGCATCCGCATAAAAATTTTCAAATGCTTTTAAACCTGCATCCGATGACATGTTAATTATTGAACCCCCAGTTTTTTTCATATGAGGGATTACTTCTTTTGTAAATCTAAATTGTCCTGTAAGATTTACATCAATAACATCATTCCATTCTTTTTCACTGATGTTATGCAATAATTTCATAGCAGGTAATATTCCAGCATTGTTTACTAAAATATCAATTCTGCCAAACTTCTTAATAGTTTGATCAACAACATATTTTACATCGTTTTCTTTTTTTATATCGCCAGCAACAAAAAATGCACATCCTATTTCTTCAGATGTTTGTTTTAAATTTTTTAAATTTTTAGATGTAATAATCACATGTGCCCCTTCTGAGATAAATAATTGAGATATAGATTTTCCAATTCCACGACTTCCACCAGTAATTAATACAATTTTTCCGTCTAATTTCATTTTTCCACCAAAATTATTTTTATACGCATTTTTACACATTTGGGTTTAAAAAGACAATATAAAAATTTGCAAAAAACTAGAATATCTATCATAAGGTATTGTATTTTTTTAAAATTAGGAAAAATTCCCAATTCAATTAATATGATTTTAAAATATCTGTAAATATTTTAGATGAATTTTCAATATTATTCAAATGTTTTAAGATATAATCATCTGCGTTATTTATCAATTCATTTTGAAATATTTCATCAAATAATATTTTATGTAAATTATTTTCTAAATTACAATTATTTAAAAAAGAAAAAACGGCATTGTGTCTCACGTGATTAAACTTTGGAACCTCTTCATCAAAATAAATATTCATTGTAGGTTTACCCAAAATCATAGATTCAAGAAGCATTGTTGTAGTTCCAGGTTCAGGTGAAACAACTATTACAACGTCGGATAAATTTACAATATCAATAATTGGTGTTGATAAATAGATTGGAATATTTTTATCGATTTTATTAATCAATAATTGTATTTCTTTGTTATGTTTCATTGGAAAAGGATGTAATTTTACAATTAATTTTACATTATCAAATTTTTTGATAATAGAAATTAATCTTGTTATAAATTCAATGAATTCTAATTTTAATTGGGTAGTAGATAATCCAATTAAATCACTAATGGGATTGGGGGCTAGAAGAATAATTTTTTCTTTATTATTTTTTCTTGGTTTACGTGATGAAAAATAAATATCATGTTTAGGACTTCCAGTAACAATAATTCGTTTAGGATCTATTCCATAAGTAGAAATTAAATATTTTTTTTTTACTTCACTCCAAACAGCAATTTTATCATTAAAATTGTCATAACTTCCAAGCGAATCATGCCGTTTAAATTTGGAAACAAAAATGTCATCATTTTTATCACTAAAACCATGTTGTAACAAAATTGAGGGCACTTTATTTTTACCAAATTCAATAAAAGATTTTTCAGTTTCACCAGTTTCATTAAGAGATATTAAACAAGATGGATCCACATGATCATAAAATTTCTTAATGCTTGCAATTAATTTCATATGATAAAATAGATTATTAGAATAAAGATGAATTAAGTATTCTTTAATTACATTCCAAAAATTTACTCCTTCAAATTGAAACAAAGTTGAAAAAAACTCAGAATTTTCCCATAACTTGTTAATTGATCCTGAATAATCTTTAGATAGTAAAGAAACTTCTTTCTTTTCTTTTTTATTTAAAAAATTTTCTAATTGTATAACTTTACAATTTGATTTTCGTAAAACATTAAGTGATTTAATATTCCATATTGCAGGTCGTCTTAAATTAACTAAAATAACATTACCATTAAAATTTTTTAATTCATTAAAAAGTTTTGAAAATGTATCAACATTAAATTCTAAGAAAATAATATTTTTTTTCTTAGAATCATTAAAATTAAATTTTAAATTAAATAAAAAATAAACACTTGATTCTATGAGTCTTTTTATTTTTAAATATTTTTTTCGAGATAAATTAAACGAAAAATTTATTTTACCAATATTATATTCTATAGGAATTGTATCCCATAAAAATTTCTGTTTAAAGGATTTTTGAAGAAAAATAGTTTTTATATAATTTTTTACATTAATTGAATTAATCGTTGTAGAAAACAGAGCACTAGCAAGTATCTTTGATGGTTTTTCTTTTTCAATTATTCGTTTAATTAAAACAAAATTTATTAATTTCTGCATTAACAATAAATGAAATCCAGTGGAATCTACAAGTTTTAATAAATTAACATTTTCAAATTCATAATTTTTTGAAGGTAATTCTGAGTACCACGAGTGGAATTTAAAACAAATGTCGAATAATTCTAATCTATCATCTAGTTTAAGTAGATCATCTGCTATTTCATGAGGGATTTTTTTAGATTTAAGTTTTTGATGAGTTTCTAAATTAAATGAAAATATTTTTGTTTCTGTATTTTGAAAATCATTATCAGAAATCATATCAACATCAAAAATATTTTCAACTAGAATTAGTTTTAAAACCAAGATTACTACTATAGTAATTTTCTAAATTATTTATAATTTTGTTCAATATTAAAATTAAATTATTTTCAAAATTTAGAAATGATTCTTTTAAAAAAACTTAAATCAACATCATAATTTTAGATTACAATGGAATTATTCCTTTTTGAAAAAGAAAATGTTGGAAAACAAATGCACAAATTTATGACAGAATTATTTCCAATATGTCGGAGTATTACAGGGAACGGGGTTAGAGAGACACTTAAAAAAATTCAAACATATCTACCTCTAAAAATAACTGAAGTTCCATCAGGAACTAAAGCTTTTGATTGGATTATTCCTAAAGAGTGGAACATTAAGAGTGCTTATGTGATAGATCCAAAAGGAAATAAAATTATTGATTTTAAGAATTCAAATTTACATGTTGTTAGTTACAGCATACCGATTCATAAAAAAATATCATTATCAGAACTAAAACCACATATTCATACATTACCGGACATGCCAAAATCTATTCCATATCTTACATCATACTATAATGAAGATTGGGGATTTTGTATGAAGCATGAAGATTTCATAGAATTAGAGGAGGGCGAATATGAAATTATGATTGACTCATCATTAGAAAATGGTTCGTTAACATATGCTGAATTTTTTAAAAAAGGTGAATTAGATGATGAATTTTTAATTAGTTGTTATATTTGTCATCCTTCAATGTGTAATGACAATCTTTCAGGAGTAGTGTTAGCAACATTTCTTGCTACATATCTAAAAGATGTAAACACAAGATACTCATATAGAATTCTTTTCATTCCAGAAACTATTGGAGCAATTACTTGGTTAAGCAAAAATGAACAAGAATTATATAAAATTAAACATGGCTTAGTTGCAACTTGTTTAGGGGATTCAGGTTCAATTACATATAAAAAAACTAGAGAAGGAGATAACGAGATAGATAAAATTGCAAAATATGTTTTAGAGAACTCCAAACAAGATTATTCCATAATAGATTTTTTTCCAAATGGATCTGATGAGAGACAATTTTGTTCTCCAGGATTTAATTTACCTTGTGGTAGTTTAGTTAGAAGCATTCCAGGAAGTGGGAAATTTCCAGAATATCATACTTCTGAAGATAATTTAGATTTTGTTAAAGCTGAAAATTTAGCAGATACATTTTCTAAATATTATGAAATTATTTACATTTCAGAAAATAATGTAAAATATTTTAATTTAAATCCAAAATGTGAGCCCCAATTAGGAAAAAGAGGATTATATAGAAATCTGGGTAGCCAAAAACATAGTGAAGAAAAAGATTTAGCCATTTTTTGGATTTTAAATCAATCTGATGGAAAAAATTCACTATTAGACATTGCCATCAAATCAAAATTAGATTTTCACTTAATCAAAGAAGTGGCAGATAATCTGATAAAACACAATTTGTTAAAACATATTAAATAATTTAGGTAAAAATTAATTTTTCATCAAAAAATATCAGAATACCTTTAGATGATTTTAATAAAATTCCTTTTTAGTCTATCATTAGACAAGTTTTCAAATGCAGATTTAGTAAATCCAATTATCGTATATCCATTTGGCTCATAAACTAAATCAATTATACGCATTTTATCTTTTAAATTTAACAATTTATAGCAAGATAAGGATTGTTTTGATTTTAATTTTTCAGAAATATTGGTTTGAGGGATAGATAGTTTTTTCTCAGTGCTAATACTAGCATCAAATAGATATCCTTCAGTACCAGCAGTAATACCAAAAATTGCATATCCATAAAGTTTAGATTTTTTAAATAAATTATCAATATCTTTGCAATCATAAAGAAATTCATTTGCATGTAAAAGAGAATCAACAATTAAAGCATCTTCTTCTTTTTTATTGTTAAAATTTAGATTCCAACCATAATCAAATTTATTTAAACGAAGATCTCTTGCTAATTTTATTCCGAGTTGATAATCAGATTTTTCTTTATTTAATAAAATAGAAATCATTTCTTTATTTAACATTCTTTTATGACCACCTAATTTTCCATACAAATAAAGAAAAATTATTCCATCATTTTTTAGCGTTTTTGTCAATATTTGTAAGCCCTTATTTGGATTTGATAAATGATGTAAAACACCCATGCATAAAACTAGATCAAATTTTCCAAGAGTTTTTACTCCATTCATAATATTATATTTTTGAAATTTAATATTTTGTAATTTTTTTAATTTTTTTAATTTATTTGCTATCGATAATGATTTTTCAGAAATATCAATTCCAAGAAAACTAGATTTTTTAAAATATTGAGCAGCATTTGTTATTCTATGGCCACTACCAGAACCAGCATCAAAAATAGATTTATTTTCTAATTTAACATTACTTTCAATTTCAAAAATTCTTAATAAATTTAATAATTCATTTGTTTGAGAGATATTAGTGGATGGTGACGGATACGGATATTTTTTATACATATTTTTTACTTTTTGAGTAATTGAATCATTCTTAGTCATAAAATATTTTCATTATGAACCGTAAAAGAAGTTTTTCATCACATATTTAATTAATGATTATTTCAAAGTAAAAGAAATGCAATCATTCAATGAATTGATTAAAATTAAAGATTTAGAAAAATCTACAAATGAAATATGCAAGTTTATTCAACATGAAATTTCCAATAAATTACAAAAAAAAGGCGTAGTTTTTGGTTTGAGTGGAGGAGTTGATTCTGCGGTAACTGCAGCACTTTGTTCAAAATCTTTTGAATCTGAACAAATTTTAGGCATAATTATGCCAGAAAAAGAATCAAATAATTCTAGTAGAATTTTGGCTGAAAAAGTAGCAAAAAAATTTAATTTTAAAACAGAAATAATTGACATTACAAAAATTTTGGAATCTTTTGGAGTTTATGAGTTAAAAGAAAAAATTGTTAAAGAAAAATTTCCAGAATTTACTTCAGAATGTAAATATAGAATTATTTTACCACCAAAATCAAAAAATATTATTGGAATTCCATTCTTAGAAGTTCTGGATGAAGAAAATAAAACACATAAATTAAAAATTTCTTCTTCAGATTTTCTAACATTAACTGCAGCTACATCAATTAAGCATAGAATAAGAATGACTTCATTATATTTTCATGGAGAAAAGAATAATTTTTCAGTAGTTGGTACTACAAATAAATCAGAATATCAGCAAGGGTATTTCGTAAAATATGGTGATGGAGGATCAGATATAGAACCATTAGTTAATATCTATAAATCTCAAATTTATCAATTAGGAAAATTTCTAGAAATTCCTAATGAAATTTTAACTAGTGATGCATCACCAGATGTTTGGAGTTTCTCAACAAGTGATGAAGAATTTTTTTATACAGTTCCCTATAATGTAGTTGATTTAATTTTGTATGCACGTGAAAATAAATTATCAATAAAGGATGTTAAAAAAATATCAGAATTAAAAATAGATGATATTGAAAATTTATTTCAAATTCAAAATATAAAACAAACTAAAAGTCAACATATGAGAGAAACACCTCACAGTTGGATACCAAATTTTACTTAATACATAGTAATCATGAAAATTTTAGATCAAGGTAATGAAATGAAAAAAAATACAAATAATATGAAACCTTTGATAAGTATAATTATTCTTAATTATAATGCCGGAAATTTACTAATTGATTGTGTAAGTTCAATTGAAAAATCGATCTATACTAATTTTGAAATAATTCTTGTAGATAATATTTCAAAAGATAATAGTCATAAAAAATGTAAAGGGAAATTTCCTACAATCAAATTAATTGAGAATAAAGAAAATTTAGGATATTGTGAAGGGAATAATGTAGGATTACGAGTAGCAAAAGGAGAGTATATCGTAGTTTTAAATCCAGATACAATTGTAGATAGTAATTGGTTGGATGAACTATTGAAAGCATATCAAAATAATGGAGAGGGTTTGTATCAACCAAAATTCTTAGCAACTTCTGATAATTCTATGTTATTAAGTACGGGACAAATGATTCAGATATTTGGATTTGGTTATTCACGTTCAAAGGGTGATAAAGATAAAAAATTATTTGAAAAACTTGAACAAATAGATTATGCATCAGGAACATGTTTGTTTACATCAAAGAAAATTTTAGAAAGAATTGGATTATTTGATCCATTTCTATTTGCATTTCATGATGATTTAGAATTATGTTGGCGTGCAGCCCTAAATAAAATAAAGTCATTCTATGTACCAAAATCAATTGTGTATCATCCAATAGAAGGTACTAGTTTCAAATGGAGTCCACTCAAATTTAAATTAATGGAAAGAAATAGAAAATACTGTTTACTTACACTTTATGACAGAAATACATTGTTTAAAATGCTTCCAGCATTAATTATGGTAGATATTGCTGTATTTTTTTTCTATTTGAGTAAAGGATTAATAAAAATGAAAATTCTAGCAGATATAGAAATTTTAAAAAATATGAAAACAATTAATAAAAAGTATTCTAAAAATCAAAAAATTAAAAATGTTTCAGATAAAGAAATTATTTATTCATTTAAAAATGAAGTTAATGTACCAGGATGGGTAGTAAATAATAAAATTAATTTATTATTTAATAATTTTTTAAAAATAATATCAAAAGTGACAAAAAATAGTTTATAAAAATTTAATTAATTTTTTCAGATACTACTACTGCAACAGCATGTTGTTTTTCATGACTTACGGAAACTAGAAAATTATAAGATGAGTCATCAAGTAATGAAGCTATGGGTTTTAAATTATTATGATCTGTAAATATATCCATAAAATCTATTTTTCTATGTATTGATTTTATGACTGATTCTTTTATTGCAAATTTTGCAGCAAAAGATTGTGAAGAATTTTTATGATTTAGGCAGTATTCTATTTCAGAATTATGAAAAATTTTTTCATAAAAAAATTTATTTTCAGAATATGGTTTTTCAGAAAAGCGATTAATGTCTATAATATCAATTCCAATTCCAATTTTTTCTAACACAAAGAAATTATCGACAAGGTTTATTTATTATCTATTGATTTTTGCAAATGTAATGAATAATGAGCATGAAACTAAAGAAATTATGAAAAATATATTTTTTGAAGTGTTTCCAAACTTAGATAAAAATGATTTTTCTTGGGAAAAAGAACAAAAAAATTATGAAAATTGGGATTCTTTTGCTCAATTAAATTTAATTACGTTTGCTGAAGCAAAATTCAATATTTCATTAACATTAGAGGAATCAATTGAAATTAAATCTGCAAATGATCTTCTTAAAATAGTTAAACAGTATTTAGGATGAATTTAATAGATTTTCTTAGGCGTAGTGTTGAAAATTATGGTGAGAAAATAGCTGTAATTGATAATGAAAAAAATTTAACATTCATTCAACTTTATGAAGAAATAAAAAAATTTTCTAATAATATAAAAATTTTAAATGAAGAAAAAATAATCAGTTTAGTTTCAGAAAATTCTATTTCATTTATAATTGCATATTTAGGAATAATAAATTCAGGAAAAATAGTTCATTTAATTTCACCTGAAATTTCTGAAATTAATTTATTTAATCAATTAAAATCTTCAAAATCAAAAAATATAATTTGTAATCAAGTAATAAAAAATAAAATTTCTAATTATAATTCAATAAAAATTACAATTCTAGATATTGAAAAAATATTGTTAAAACAAAATAATAAAAAAATTCAATATAATATTAATGATCTTGCATATTTAATATACACTTCAGGTACAACATCAGAACCTAAGGGAGTTACAGTATCTCATTCAATGATTGAATTCACTACAAAAAATATTGTTAAAGTATTGGGTTATTCAAATTTAGATATAGATCTGTTACCATTACCATTAAATCATTCTTTTGGATTAGGTTGTTTGCATACATCATTATATGTAGGATCCACACTTGTTTTATTAAAAAATCCAAGTAATTTAGAACAAATTCTTAAATCATTAAAAAAATATAAAATTACAACTCTAGCTGCTATTCCTGCTACATTAACAAAAATACTAAATTTTGAAAATAAAAATTTAGAAAATTATTTTTCGGAAATAAGATTAATTATTACAAACAGTACTGCAATTCCTCAAAAAACGGTAATTCAATTTAAAGAAATTTTAAAAAAAGGAAATTTAGCAACATATTATGGTTTAACTGAAGCTTCGCGCTCTACATTTATGATATTTGATAAAAATAATCAAAGAGAAGAATCTGTCGGTAAGTGTTCACCAAATGTAGAAATAAAAATTGTAAATGAGGAAAAAAATAATTTAAAAATTGGAGATATTTTCATAAAAGGAGATAATGTGATAAAGAAGTATTGGAATAATACTGAAGCGGATAAAAATATTTTTCATAACTGGCTAAAAACGGGGGATACGGGGTATTTTGATAAAGAGGGTTATCTTTTCTTAAAGGGACGTAGTGATGAAATAATTAACGTTGGTGGAGAAAAAGTAATGCCAATTGAAATTGAACAAATTATTAGAAATATTTCAGGGGTAGAAGACGTCGTAGCATTTGGTATAGAACATAAAATTTTTGGACAAACTATTAAAATAAATGTAATAAAATCAAAAAATTCAGATATTGATAAATCTCAAATTTTGAGTTATTGTATTAAAAATCTTGAAAAATTTAAAATTCCATCCAAAATTGATTTTGTTGAAAAAATTCCTAAAACAGATTACGGAAAAGTTAAACGTTTTATGTTGAAATAAAAAGAAGAATTATGATAAAACAAGATAATTTTAAAAATAATTTACAAGAATTAATGGATTATTATGGATATACAGGCGTTACTGGAAAAATAAAAATTCAATGGAAATTTTTTAAGAGTTGGATGTTTCATTCCTTAGCTTATTCATCACCACTATCATCATGGTCAATAAAATATCAACGATTAAGGGGTGTCAAAATAGGAGAAAATTGTCATATTTCACCATATGTCTTAATTGATCTATTACATCCAGAATTAGTGACTATTGAAAACAATGTAACAATTAGTTCTAATTCAATGATTTTTGCTCATGTGAATCCTTCAGCAAACGAATTTTTAAAAAAACATGGATATCCTAGAACAATGAAATCTGTAAGAATCAAAAAAGGCGCCGTAATTAGTGTAGGATGTATAATTATAGCAGGTGTAACAATTGGAGAAAATTCAATTGTAGGTGCAGGAAGTGTAGTATCACAAGATGTGCCAGATCATTGTATAGTTTTAGGAAATCCAGCAAGAGTTGTAAAGAAAATTAATTAAAAAATACTATCTTTATCATCTAATTATAATTTAATTGTATTTATACATATGATTAAATTAGTATCAATTTAATTTGTATAACATTAAATAATTAAACTGGATCAGGAATAATAATTTGAAAGTGATAATTGGCATACCAGCATATAATGAAGAAGAAAATATTGGTCCAATAATTGAAAATCTTAAAAAAAAATATGACAATGTTATTGTTTGTGATGATGGTTCTTCGGATTCAACTTCATCTATTGCTTTAGAAATGGGTGCAATTGTAGTCAAACATATAAAAAATCAAGGATATGGTTCGGCCATAAAAACAATTTTTAATGAAGCTAAAAAAATTGACTGCGATATTTTAGTTACTTTTGATGCTGATGGTCAACATCAAATAAATGAAATTAATGATATTATACAACCTATTGTAGAAAATACAGCAGATATCGTAATTGGTTCTAGATTTCTTGGTGAAACTAAACATTTACCAAAATATAGAAAATTTGGAATTAAAACCATTACAGGATTAACAAATATTATGACGGGTTCTAATATTTCTGATTCACAAAGCGGTTTTAGAGCTTATTCTCAAAAAACACTAAAAGAAATTTTACCTTCAGAATCTGGAATGGGGATATCCACTGAAATTCTAATTAAAGCAACAAAGAGAAAAATGAGAATTACTGAAATTCCCATTACAATTAGTTATGAAAATAACACACACTCTAAAGAACCTATTTCTCATGGAACATCTGTAATAATTAGTACTGTTAAACACGTTGCAATTGAAAGACCTTTGCTATATTATGGCATTACAGGTTTGTTCTTTTTAGGAATTGGATTAATTTTTGGAATATGGGCCATGCAAGTTTATTCTGAACAACAAGTGTTTATGACTAATGTTGCTTTAATTGGGATATGTGGTATAATTGTAGGCACAATTTTATTAATTTCAGGCACAATACTTTTTTCAATTGCTAATTTAATTAAAGAAAATAAATAATTTTTAAATTAATTAAATAATAATTCAATACTTTTTTCCAATTTTTGAGGTTTATTTTTTAACATTTTATATGCTTTAGTTGTATCTAATGATGAATCCATAGGTCTTTGTGCTTTCCAATTCATTTGATCTATTTTTATTGGTTTAAAAAATTCTTGACTAATATTCATTTTTTTTGCAATTAATACTGCAAAATCATATCTAGATATTCTAGTAGAATCTGCTAAATGGATGATTCCAGTAATTTTTTTATTAATTACCTCAATCATCATTTTTGAAATATTTGGCACATAGCTTGGAGACGTATATTGATCCATTAAAATTGGAATTTCTTTTTTTAATTCTAAATTTTTTTTAATCCAAAATGGAAAACTTATTCTTTTTGAATGTATTCCAAATGGCGTACTTGTTCTAACAATGATATTTGGAGTAGTTATTTTTTTTAATACTTCTTCTCCATCTAATTTTGATTTTCCATAGAAATTTATTGGATTGGGTTTACTTTCTTCATTTTTCATACCTATTTTCCCATCAAAAATATAATCTGTTGACATATACATAAAAAACGCATTACATTTTTCGGATTCTAATGCTAAAATTTCAGTAGCTTTTGTATTCACAATACTTGCTAATTCTTTATTTGTTTCACATAATTCTACATCAGTTATAGCAGCTAAATGAATTACCACGTCTGGTTTTACCCTTTTCATCGTACTTACAATATCATCTTTTTTTTTTAAATCTAAATTTATAATAATCCCAAATTTAGGTTTGGTTTTATTATAACAAGAATAAACTTCAACATTATCATCTAGTAAATCTTTTACTAGTTGGGTTCCAATAAGTCCTGCAGAACCAGTAACCAGAATCTTTGTTAATCCCATTTTAAATTCCATGGTTGTGGATGTAATGCTTTTTCATCTATCAAAGGTTTCCACCAGGAAGAATTTTTTTCATACCAATTGACAGTATTTTTTAGAGATTCTTTAAAATTAAATTTTGGTTTCCAGTTTAACTCTTTTTGAATTTTTGAAGCATCTATTGAGTATCTTTTATCATGACCTGGCCTATCACATACATATTCAATTAAATTTTTAGATTTACCTAATAATTCAAGGATATTTTCAACAATTGATTTATTTGTAATTTCATTCCATGCGGTAATATTGTAAACTTGACCTGATCTTCCATTTGAAATTAAATTTTCTATTGCTTGAACATGATCATATACATAAATCCAACTTCTAATTTGTTCACCATTACCATATAATGGAATTTTTAGATCTTTTTTAGCTCTAATGATTGTTTTAGGAATAAGTTTTTCTGGAAATTGATTTGGTCCAAAATTATTAGTACATCTTGTTGTAATGCATTTTATCCCGTATGTTCTATGATATGCGGAAACTAAGTGATCAGATGATGCTTTTGTTGATGAATATGGATTACTAGGATTTATCAATGATTTTTCTGTAAACGATTCTTCATTTTCAGCATCTCCATAAACTTCATCAGTTGAAACATGGATGAATAGATTATCATATTTCTTTGTAGCTTCAAGTAAAGAGTAAGTTCCAAGTATATTTGTCTCAATGAATGGTTTTGGATTTGCAATACTTCGATCTACATGAGATTCAGCAGCAAAATTGACTATTACATTTACATCTTTTGCTAAATTATCTACAATTTCCTGATTTTTAATATCTCCATTAACAAATTGATAGTTTTTATTTTGTTCTACTTCTTGCAAATTTTTTAAATTTGAACCAATTACAAGTGAATCTAAATTAACTATTTTATGTTTAGGGTTATTATTTAGATAATTTCTAATAAATGCACTTCCAATAAATCCTGCACCTCCACAAACTAAAATTTTCATGATTACAAGTTTGAAATTAATTATTTAACTCTAATGTATCATGGATTATGCATGAAATTGTTATCTATATTTTTTAATAATGGTAGCAAATTATCTTTTTCAGAAATTATTGGTTGTTTAATTGACCAAGGAATATTTATTGTAGGATCATTCCAGATTATTCCAGATTCATTTTCTTGTGAATATTCATCACTTACTTTATAAAATACAGTTGCATCTTCACTTAAAACAGAAAAACCATGTGCAAATCCTTCTGGAATGTATAATGACCTATGATTTTCATTTGAAAGAATTTCCCCTACCCATTTACCATAGGTTGGAGAATTTTTTCTTATATCTACTGCAACATCAAAAATTTTTCCAATAATTGAAGTTACCAATTTTGCTTGTGATTTTGGATTTTTTTGATAATGTAAACCTCTAATGACACCATATGTAGAATATGATATATTATCTTGAATTAATTTTGTAATTCCTTTTGAAAAAAAATCTAATTCTTTAAAATTTTCAAAGAAAAAACCTCTTTTATCCGAAAAGACTTTTGGTTCAATAAGAATTACTTCAGGAATAGATAGTTTTTTGAAAATAAAATTCATTGTACTTTAATGAATAAAATATGATAAATGAATTTTACTCATGATTTATTATTTATTATTGTTATTTTTTTAGTTTCTAGTTAATTTAGATTTTATTCGATACCAGAATATTTTGATTGTTATACCTACACCTACTAACGCTCCAATTATCACTTGAATAAACATAGTAGCAGAACTAGGATCTATGTATCCATAAGCATCTTTGATTAAGAAACCAGTTAAAATCAACCCAAATACTGGTATTAAAAAATATTTAGCCTGCGTCATACGATTTCTATTTATTTTAGAAATAATTAATTTATAAATCAATTTAAAAACAATTGTTCATCATGAAATTTTTTAATTTAGGATTATTTCATCCATTTATGTTTGGCATTTTCCCAATTTTATTTATTTATACAAATAATCTTTCAGAAATATCTTTAGATTCATTACTAATTCCAATTTTAGGGATTTTTGGATTTATTTCTGCAATAATTTTAATTTCAATTAAATTTTCAAAAAATATTCAAAAAACTACTTTATTTTTGTCATTCTTACTATTATTATTTTTTAGTATTGGATATGCTAAATTATGGTTTACTGGATTTAATATTTTTGATTTTAATTTAAATCAAACTGGATTTATAATATTTACATATTTCATAATATTTTTTGTTGGATTAATTTCTATTTATAAAATGAAATATTCTTTAGAAATTACAAAAATTATTACTGTTGTTTCATTTGTAGTAATTCTTTCATTTTTACCGGGTATAATTTTAGATTTTTCAAATACTAATTCTCATAATACAAGTGATGAAAAAATAAAATTTTCTAATTTAGATAATCCTAATATCTATTTTATTATTTTAGATGGATATGCTAATAATGAATCATTAAAAAATAATTTTAATTTTGATAATTCAAAATTTCTTAAATATTTAGAAAATTCAGGATTTATAATAAATAAAAATAGTTTTAGCAATTATGAGGGTACTATGTTTTCTATGGTTTCAACTTTGAATATTAATTATCTTCATGAATTTAAAGAACTTGGAGCAAATACGGGAATGCTACAAAAAAATCTATACAGCAATAATCTTGTAATGAATACTTTTCAAGATAATGGATATTATACAATTTACATAGATGGTGGTGGTCCAGTAAGAGACATGAAGGCTAGTGATGAAATTTTATGTCATTTTACAGATAATGGTTTACTTCAAACTTTAATTGATACAAGTGCTATGACATATATTTTTCAAGGATTTTTTTGGGATAGTTGGAATGATAGAAGAATTTGTGGTTTTTCAGAATTAGAAAATATCTCAAGTACTACGGAATCCCCATTTTTTATTTATTCCCATTTGAGAACTCCACATGAGCCATATCTACGTGATGTAAATGGTAATTTTATTGAATATGATGAAAGAGCAGATCAATTAGATGAAAAAACATTCAATGAGAGATATGTCTACCAACTGGAATATACAAATAAAAAAATGATTGAAATTATTCCAAAACTTTTATCTATTGAACCAAAACCAATCATCATCTTAGCTTCTGATCATGGTTGGAAATACAATACGGGTTTAGATTTAACCGATGAAGAAATAATCCAACGACATAGTAATTTTGCAGCATTTTATGTACCAGATAGTAAAAATCCTAAATTTTATTCTGAAATCAGTCTAGTGAATATCTTTAGAATTCTCTTTAATGATTATTTTGGAACTAATTTAGAAATATTAGAAGATAAAGTGTATGATGTTAATGGAAAAAATATGGATAATTATATTGATCAAAAAGATATAACTTATCTATTTGATTCTAAAAATTAGAAATTAATTAAATATTAAAGTATTTTATGTACCAGATAGTAAAAATCCTAAATTTTATTCTGAAATCAGTCTAGTGAATATCTTTAGAATTCTCTTTAATGATTATTTTGGAACTAATTTAGAAATATTAGAAGATAAAGTGTATTTTAGTCCATAATAATTATCACAATAATCCACAAATTCTATGATGAAAATTATACCAATATAGAGAGAATTATAATATAAAAGAATCTAAAAAAATGAAATTATAACAATCATTTCTAATAGTTCACATTATTTTATGATGAGTATTTAAATAATAATCAAAAAAGGGTTATTATTCATCATATTTACACAGTTAATTTTTTAAGATAATCAAAAATTATCAGGTTGTGAAAAAGAAAATTCTATTTTGGATAGATATTGCAATGGCTCATTTTGGATTAGCATATCAATTACAACAAAAATTAGATGTCGATATGTTTGCTATAATTGATACTCCCAATAAACCTAAAAAAATGTTTAAAAATCAAAAAATTGTTAATTTTCAAAAAACATGGTTTTTTCATGATCATATTAAAAAAGTAATTGAAAAACCAGATCTTGAATATTTATCTAATTTTGAGAAAAAATACAATATTGATCTATGGGAATTAACAATTAATGAAAGACATTTTTATAAACATAATAAATTTTATAAATTTACAACTAACCAAATTTTAAAAATATTAGAACAAGAATGTAAATTATTTGAAAGTATAATAAAAGAAATTAAACCAGATTATCTTTTTATTAATGAACCACCATTTCATCATCAAAGATTAATTATTGAATTATGTAAAGCAAAAAAAATCAAAGTTTTATCATTATCAATTTCAAGATTTGAAACCAGTACTATTGTAGTAGAAAATCGTTCTACATTTGATTTACCAAAAGAATTAGATTTAATAAAAATAGATGAATCATCAAATATACAAATTGAAAGTACTTCAAAATATAATCAATTAAATAAAAAATGGGCTAAGAATAAAACATATTCAATATCAAATAAAATAAAAGCATTAAAAGATTATATTTTTATTTCAGATTCTAAAAATGCACAACAAAATTATACGTATTATGGGAGGACTAAATATAAAGTGATTTTTGATGCAATTTTATTTTATTTTAAAAAATATATTAGAACTAATTATTTAAATAATAATTCAGAAAAAATAATAGATTTAAACACCCCATTTATTTATTTTCCTTTAGGTATTGATGATGATGTATCATTACTTCATGATGCACCATTATTTACAGATCAAATAGAAATAGTTAAACACATAGCAAAATCTATTCCAATTGATTATAAAATATATGTAAAAGATCACATTCATGGAGGTTTAAGAGCATGGAAAGATATCAAACAGTATAAAGAAATTAAAGATTTACCAAACGTTGTCTTAATACATCCATCATATTCATCAAAGGAATTAATAAAAAATTGTAAATTAATGATATCAGTTAATGGTGGTGGATCAACTATAGAAGCAGTATCTGAAAATAAACCTGCAATAATTTTTTCAGATATGCCTATCGATATTGTACCTTCAGTGTATAAAGTAAATTCGCTTAAAAAACTACATGTGTTAATAAAAATTGCATTAGAAACTCCAGTTAATCCAGAATATTTTAGAAAATATAATCAATTAATCCAAAAAAGAAAAATTAATTTTAATTGGGATGAATTAGAGATGTTAAGAAATAAACAATTCTTTTCTGGAAATATTCTTTCAGATGTAGAATATCCAGAATACAAAGTCAAAGAATTTTTTGAGAAAAATGAAGAAATGTTTAAAATATTATTAGATAGTTATATTCAAAAAATGAATGAATTTTAATCAAGTACTAAATCATTACTATTATAGAATACTTATGATAAATATAAGGAAAATAACATTTTTCAAGGGACTGAATTGTTAGAACTAGAATTTAAAACAAAAAAAATAGAAATTTCTTTTTTAATATTACTTTCATCAGCTTTAATAATTAGATTTTATTATTTTCCTTACGATCTACCACTAAGTGAAGATGCATTTAGTAATTTTACATATGCAACTGCAATTAATTTTTATGGAAATTTACCCATGGAATGGACTCCAGTTAATAATGGATGGCCAATATTTCTTTCATTTTGGTTTTATATAATTAATTTAGAAAATACATTACAATATATGCAATTACAAAAAGTAATTTCAGTCATATTATCATCAATGGTTACAATTCCTGTTTATTTTTTATGTAAAAAATATTTTAATAAAAAAATAGCATTAATTGGTGTTGCATTAATTGCATTTGATCCAAGATTAATTTTAAATTCAGTTATAGGAATTACAGAACCAATTTTTATTTTATTAATAACATCATCATTAGTACTATTTTTAAAATATGATAGAAAAATGATAATGATATCTTTTATTTTAGTAGCATTTGCTACAATTATTCGTTCAGAAGGAATATTTCTTTTTGCCACATTAACAATATTATTTTTTATGAAATATAAAATTTCAAAAGAAATTTTAAAAACATTTATTCCGTGTTTAGTAATTTTTATTTTAATATTAACTCCAATTTTAGATTATAGAATGGAAGTGATAGGAACTGACGGTATTTTTCAAAGAATGTTAGTAGGAGTAAATCAAGTAGTGTCAATGAGCGATACAAGTGTGAATACAAGTGTGAATACAAGTGTGAATACAAGTGTGAATACAAGTGTGAATACAAGTGTGAATACAAGTGAAAATACAGTAATTATTAACGGATTACTATTATTCATTAAATATTTAGGGTGGATTTTAATTCCAAATTTTTTAATATTTGTACCATTTGGAATCATATTATTTTTGAAAAAACGAAAAACTGAAAATAACTTTATTCTTATTTTTATTATAGTTTGTAGTATTCCAATCTTATATGCATATTTACGCCAGGCACAAGATACAAGATATTTGTATACGTTATTCCCAATTTTTTCGTTAATATCATTATATGCAGTTAAAACATATCTAAACAAATTTACAAAAAAAGATTTAATAATATTTTTAATAATTGTTGGAATTTTAATTAGTTCAATTATATTTTATGAATATAAAAAAACAGATTATGAACAAGAAAAAAAATATGTAGAAATTGCTAAAAATTTACCTATTGAAGTAGGAGTAGTAAATGTTCATCCTACAATTACAAAGTATATCGGGTATTCAGAACTTTCACAAAAATGGCCTTTTGTATTTTATGATGAAACACATAAAATTAAAACAATTAAAACTTATATGTATAGTAATGGAGTAGTGACACAGTATACAGATCTCAATAACTTTATTCTTAGTAATAAAGAAAAAATAACTCATTTAATTGTAAATGATAATTCAAATCTTCCAGAATATTTACAAGAAGTATATTTGAATGAAAAGAAATATGATTATTTAGATAAAATATTTGATTCAAAAGAAATCAAAAATAATTATAATATTAAGTTATTTAAAATAAATTATGAAAAATTTAATTTAATTGAACAATAAAAAATAATTTATTATTTAGTATATCATAAAAATTAGACATTACATTAATTCATTATAAAGTTTAATTACTTTTTTAATTTCTATATTTGCATTATAATTTTTTAAAATTTCATTTTTTAATTTTTTACCTAGATCATTTCTAATATTTTCATCTTTTAGATAGTCAATTTGATTTGCTAAATCCTTATTTGTTTTTCCAAGACATACATAATTATTTTGAAAATCAAGATTGCCTATAGGAGTTGTAATTATGGGCATTTGACAAGCTGCGGCTTCAATAAATTTTGTTTTTGATCCCAAATAACAAGCATATTCAGGATACGGAGCTAATAAAACACTACATGTTCTTAATGTGTCAATATAATTATCAACTTTACCAGTAAATTTTGTATTTTTAAATTTTAAACCATCAGAAAAAGTTTTGTCAGTTGGTCCAATAAATACAAATTCAATTTCAGGGAATTTTCTGACTAAAAATTGAATCATATCAAAACCATAGTAATTTAATTTTCCAGGTAAAAATGGACCTACTAGAGCAATTTTCAATTTTTTACATTGAGTAGGAGTATAATTTTCGGGAAAAACAGCATTTCGTACCAAAGTTGAACTTTGAATATCTTTTACTTTATCAAGAATATGCTCTCCAGCACAAATAATATGTTTTGAATTTTTAAAAATTTTAGTTTCTAATTTTTTATAATGATATGATTTAGCTAAAAATGCCCATCTACGCCAAGAATGATACGAATAACCATGTACCATATGTGAAGAAAATACAAATTCAAGTCCATGTGCATCAACAATATATCGATGATTTTTTAATAATCTACCACTAAGTTGTTGGGCATGAATTAAATTATTTGATAATTTTGAAACCTTATTTTCATTAAATTCATCAACTAATTCAATATCTACAAAACCATTTTTTTTAAGTGCATCAAGTTCCCATTCAGCCCTATTGCCACTAGCATCAAAACCATCAATTTTACGTTCAGTGATCATAGAAACTTTATTCATTTTTATATATAATTGGAATAATCATTAAAACTTTGTTAGTGGTTATTATCATTAATATTAAAAAAAGTATGAATAAAATAACAAAATAATGAATTAATTTTACAGCATATTTAATATAAAAAAAATAAATTCAATCTTTATTTATATCTACAATTTACTGATGAATTGATGGAAAAAGGTTGGATAAGACGTAGATGGTGGGAATTTAGACAGGGCCACAGTGTTTATTTAATTTTTGTTTTAACTTTTGTTAATTTCATTTTAATATCATATAGATTATTAATTGAAAAAGTTGGTATTTTTAAAGAATTAATTCCAGAATTATGGATGTTTGCAATAATATTTATTTCATTATATATTCCAGCTGCAATATTAATTGGGTTATGGCATAGACGCACACAATTAAGGGTGGAAACTACTTTAGTAAATCAACAAAATCCACTTTTAGCTAAAATGATTAGAACTTTGTTAGATGTACAAACTGGAAAAGCATCAGAAGAAGAAATCAAGGAATTTAGAAAAGAAATGGAAGCAATTGAAAAAAATATTCATCGTTAAAATGTTTCATCAAAAAAATTTAATAAGAAAATTTTGGTTGGATGGTAGAACTGGTACTAGTAATTATTTTATATTATTACTTGCAATTGTAAATTTTATTTTAATTACATATAATTTTCTAATTGAAGATAGTATGATTTTGAATGATCAGTTATCAAATATGTGGGCATATGCTATTATTTTTTTAACGCTATATTTTCCTATATCCATTTTAATTGGTAGATGGCACACTAATACTCAATTAAGAGTAGATGTAACAATGAAAATGAATAGAGATCCAATAATAGCTAAAATGATTAGAACTTTGTTAGATGTACAAACTGGAAAAGCATCAGAAGAAGAAATCAAGGAATTTAGAAAAGAAATGGAAGCAATTGAAAAGAAAAATATTGATTAATGTTAATTCTTATTTAAATAAGCATGAAAAATAATACAAGTATTAAGACAATTTGATTTTAATAGAGATTAGTTAAATTAGTAGAAAAAAATTTCATAAATAATGAAAGGTATTATTTTACATGGTGGTCACGGTACACGGTTACGTCCACTTACACATACAGGTCCAAAACAATTATTGCCAATAGCGAATAAACCAATGTCACATTATTGTGTTAAAACATTAATTGAAGCAGGAATAAATGAAATTGCATTCATAGTTGGTGGAACTGGATCAGAAAAAGTAAAAGAATTTTATGGTGATGGGGAAAAATTTAATGTAAAATTTTCATATATTCAACAGGATTACCCTAAAGGAATAGCTCATGCAATTTCACTATGTCAAAATTTTATAAACGGAGAAAAATTCATAGTTTTTCTTGGGGACAATATTATCAATAAAGATATCAGTGAGTATATTTTAAATTTTCAGAAATCAAATGTTGAAGCATCATTATTATTATGTGAAGTTAATAATCCATCACAATTTGGAATTGCAGAAATAAAAAATAATAAAATAATAAATATTGTAGAAAAGCCAAAAAATCCTACTACAAATTTTGCAGTGACAGGGATTTATTGTTTAACATCACATATTTTTGAAATTATAAAAAAATTAAAACCATCTTGGAGAAATGAATTAGAAATAGCTGATGCACTACAAATGTTGATTGAAGAAGGAAACGAATTAACATTTGAAATGATTACAGATTTTTGGAAAGACACAGGAACTCCAAAGGACATAATTGAAGCAAATAAAAAAATTCTTGAAAATATGAAAGGATTTCAAAATGGAGAAAATGAAGAAGGGGTGATTATTTCAGGTAAAGTTATGATAGAAAAAGGAACTATAATAAAAAAAGGTGTAAAAATTATAGGTCCAGTAATTATTGGAAAAAATTGTATAATTGAAGATAATTGTGAAATAAAAGGTAATACCAGTATTGGGGATAATTGTCAAATTAGCGGATGTATGATTTCAGACTCAATTATAATGTCTGGTTGTAAATTTGAAGGGAATTTTAAGATAAAAAATAGTATAATTGGATCAAACTCAAAAATTTTAGAGAATAAAAATAGTATAAATAATGAATTTCTTCTAGGCGAAGGTTCACAAGTATCAATGTGACCAGTATAGATAAATCATTAAAGACTAATTTTTTAACAAGGAATTAGAAAAAATGAATTTACTTGGAATAGATTTTGAAGACTGGTATCATCCACAATTAGTAGAACCATTTGTACCTCAAAATAAAAAAAATCCAACAATGTTTAAGGGCTTGGACAAAATTTTAGAATTATTACGAAAAAACGATACTAAAGCAACATTTTTTGTTGTAGGTGAATTATTAAAAATGAATCCAGAAATTATTGATAAAATAATATCGGGACAACATGAAATAGGATTTCATACTATGAAACATACAAGAATAGATGATCCAAATTATAAATCAATTTTTACAGAAGAATTAAAAGAATTTAGAAAAATAGTATCAGGAAAATCAATTGGGTTTAGAGCACCAACATTTTCATTAAATGAAAAAAGTTCATGGATCATAGATGAATTAGTAAAGAACAACTACAAGTATGATAGCAGTATTGTTCCTGCAAAAACAAATATGTACGGAATTCATGAAGGTCAAAAATCACCTTATAAAATTACTAGTTCAAGTTTAGGTAAAAATGATGATAATGGAAGCTTAATTGAATTTCCATTAGTAGTAACAAAAATTTTTGGAAAAACTATTCCTGCAGCAGGTGGATTTTATTTAAGATCTCTCCCATTCAAAATAATAAAAAATGCAATAAAATCATATGCAGAAAAAGAAATTCCATCTAGTTTTTACATTCATTCTTGGGAATTAACACCAGAATATATTCCTAAAATTAAATTACCCATTAAAAATAAATTAATTACATTTTATAACATAGAGAAAACATTTTCAAAAATGAATCAACTTTTAAAAGAATTTAAATTTACAAGCTTTGATTCATATCTAAAAAATTAATTAAAAATAATTATTTTAATCTAAATGGATTAGATCTAAATTGTAAAAATAATGCGGATCTTTTTGAGCCAATAGAAGAATCTCCACGTCTATGAAATGCACAAGTATTAACGATCACAAGGGAATTTGCAGGCACTATTGCTTTAAAATTATCTAATTTTAAAAAAGAAAAATCTTTTTCTGTAACTCTAAATGAACCTAATTCCTCTTTTTTTTGATCTTTGTCAAATGAATTACTTTTTTTATATTCAAACCAGAGTCGTTTAATAGAAAATCGATGTGAACCAATTGCCATATTTAATGGTCCATCTTCATCTTTAACATCAGAAAGAAAATAGAAAACTTTATGGTTATGATAAAAAATATCAGTATGCAGTTCTTTTTGAGAATCAACGGTTTCACTATTTACATGACTTACTTGATCAAACCATACAGCATCAAAACTAACTTTACGTGCTTCTCCTGCACTAACTAAATCTAAAATTTTTTGATTTAAAACAAAATCTTTTGTATTGGGTAATTTTGGGTATTGTTTACGACCAAATTTACGTCTAATCCAAAGTGAATCTCCATCTGGAATTTCAAGATCAGTTCCATCGTAATTTTTACAATTATTAAATTCATTTTTTATAGATTCAAATTTTGTATTTGGGAAAAAATTTTCAATAATAATAATGCCATTTTTTCGAAGAGTTTTTTGTTCTTCAGTTAAATTTGAGAAAAATAAAAATGTACGAATACTAAAGAAAAAATGAGCAACTAAAATACGAAATATATGTAGACCCAAAAGATTTAAAAAATAATTATCAATAAATTTTATATCTGAAAAAATAGATGAAGTTAATTTAAAAAAATTAGTCACTTTTTTTCCTCATATTTTCTAAATCTAATTTTCTAACACGGTAAATTTCATAAAGTAATGTAAAAGTCATTAGTGAAACAACGGTTATTAAAATAAGAAAATCAGGGTATACAAAAGATAAAATTATCAGAGCATATCCAAAAATAAATGTAAAATGATCAAGTTTGTAAATATCTCTACCACCTTTGCTAATTTCAAATATTTCATATACTAATGTAAAAGAAAATAAAAGAAAACTTGCAACTTTCAGTTCAAAAATATTAGTTGCAATTACAGGTAAGAATAAAATATATCCAACTAAAAATGAAATGTGATCTGGTTTTCTAAAAAATCGGATAGCTCTAGGTAGTTTCATTCTACAACACTCCTAAATATACTCAAAAACTTTTTTAGAAAAGACCATAGATTTTCCAGGCATGCCCAATAGATAAAAAGGAGTGAGATAACCCGTATTCTTTTGATTAAATTCTTCAATTCCCTTTATTTGACCATATTCAGGATTTCCATGAAATGCCCAATAATCATCAAAGTAAAATAAAACACCGCTATTACAAATAGGCGTTATCCAATTCAATACAGTTTTTGTGGAACTATAATAATCGACATCAATATCTATTATTGAAGGAGGGTATTGTTTTAATTCTTCTCTTAGTTCGGGTGTAAGCGAATCTGAAAAATTACCTTTGATAAATCTAATATTCACTTCATCAAGATTAATTCCTGCATCAGTAAGAATTTTTTTTAATTCTTCAATACTAAATACAATTTCACCCTCTGACCATCCAACCTGTTTATCTTCAACCAAATCAGTTTGGGGCATACCCTCAAATGTATCAAAGAGAAATATACGATAATTAGACATTAGAAAATGATTTTGCTTACAAAAAACTTTCAGTGCCAATAGAAATTTAATTAAATTTTTTCCTCCACCAGTACCAAATTCATAAAATGTCCCAAAAGGAGCTAATGGTATCTTTGATAATTCATATTGTCTATTTAAGGCGGAATGAAACCAACCATCGAGAGATTGAATATTATGATGATATATTAAATAATAGTTATCACCCATAATCTTTTTTAATATTTTCATTAACATGTTTACCATTTCAAATCCTTGAATAGAGTATAATAAAAATTAGGATGATATGTTTTCTAATAAAGTATTAAAGTAAATTTAAAAGAAGCACGGTGGAAATACATGAAGACATATGAAGGAAATAATTTCAAATGAAATACAAAATAAAAATATAATTAACGAAAAAGAGACAATTATTGTATGGTTAGATTTTGATACTTATTCATATTTTCATTTAGGAGTAATTTCTAAATTATCAAAATTAGGAAAATTTAATTTTATTGGAATTATTACTAGAAAACAAGATATAGAATTTTTTGAAAAACAAGAATTTGTTAAATTTAAAAAATTATTTTACTATCCAGACTGTTATATTAAAAAAACAACTTTCAATATAGCTAATCTAAAAAAAATTGAAGATAAATTTGATCTAAATATTTGGTTAAATATTTTTTCAGATAGAAGTTTTAATAAATTTTGGACGGATTTTCATAAATTCACATATGAAGAAATTTTAATAATCATAGAAAATTCACTTTTATTTTTTATAGATATTTTAGAAAAAGAAAAACCAAAAATGATTCTAATGCAGACACCAGGAGAAAATGTTTCAAATGTACTTCTTTATGAGATTGCTAAAAAAATGAACATCCAAACTTTTATGCCAATGGATATACATTACAAAGATCATATTCATATTTCTAATAATAATAATAATAATGAAATTTCTACTAAAATTAAAAAAATGAAAGATAATTTTGATGAATCATTACCAACATATGATAAGGAATTTATAAAAAAACAAAATTATAAGGATGTTTTAAAAACTATCTCAAGTTATGATCCAAGTATAAAATCATTTTCTCAAAAAATTAATCATTATATCAAAAGATTATCAAATAATTTAGAACCTATTTATCTTAATGTTGGAAAAACAAAAATTCGGCTTATACAAAATAGATTACATAATATTTTTGAAGTAAAAAAACGTGAACAATTTTTAGATAATTATGCAGAAAAAACATTACTGGATGAGAAATTTTTATATTTTCCACTTCAAAGTGAACCAGAAGCTTCAATTCTAATGAATACACCATTTTATAGTAATCAAATCAATTTAATTGAAATAATTGCAAAGTCAATTCCAATAAATTATCTACTATATGTAAAAGAACATCCACTTCAAAAAGTTAAACGATGGAGAGCAATTGAAGATTATAAAAAAATTAAAAAATTACCTAATGTGAGATTTTTACATCCTAGTGTTAATGCACAAGAAGTATTAGAAAAAAGTCAAGGAGTCATAGCAATTTCAGGTGCAACTGGATTTGAAGCAGTATTTTATCATAAACCAGTTATTTTATTTGGTGATGAATATTATGATGTATTATCTACGGTAACAAAAATTGAAAAAATAGAAAATTTACCGCATCAAATTAAAAAAGCATTGATAAATTTCAAATTTAATGAAAGAGAATTATCTATATTTATTAAAGTTTTAAAAGAATTTGCTCTACCTGTTCCATATTATTCAATACTAAAAGATGGCGTTTCAATATCATCTATTCAAAGAAATAAAAATGATTTTAATTTAACAAATTCAGTATTTAAAAAATTTATTGAAAAATGGGAAAAAGAGTTTACAATACTTGCAAAAACAATTTTGACACGATCCAGTGAAATGAATAATAATAATAATGCATATTGAAAATTTATTAGACATTAGAAAAACAATAAATCATGAAGAAAAAAATGACTCAAGAATTATTTGATCTTTCTAATAAAACAATAATTTTAACTGGAAGTGCAGGACGTTTAGGTGCAAATTTTGCTGAGATATTAGCAGATGCAGGAGCAAATTTAGTTCTCATAGACATAAATGAAGAAGGAAATAAAAAATTAGAAAAAAGAATTATTGAAAAATTTAAAATAAAATGTATATGTTCAAGTGCAAATATTACAGTAAAAAAAGAATTACTAGAACTTTCTAAAATAATTATTAAGAAATTTGGAAAAATAGATGGACTAGTAAATAATGCATTTTATAATCCTAGAACAAATATAGAACAATCTGCAACAAGATTTGAAGATTATTCATTAGATTTATGGAATGATGTAGTATCAGTTAATTTAACAGGAGTTTTTTTGTGTTCACAAACATTTGGAAAAATTATGGCAAAACAAAAAGTAGGAGGTTCAATTGTCAATATTTCATCAATTTATGGAATTAATGGAGCAGATCAGCGTATTTACGGAAATAGTAAATTAAATTCACCACCATCTTATGCTGCAACAAAAGGAGCAGTTGTTAATTTTACAAAATATTTAGCTGCATTTTGGAATAGAAAAAATATTCGTGTCAATACAATGACATTGGGAGGAGTAGAAGATAAATCATATATGAATAATAAATTTATAGAAAATTATTCAGAAAAAACAATGATTGGCAGAATGGCTAGAAATAATGAATATAACGGAGCATTATTATTTTTGTTATCTAATGCATCATCCTATATGACTGGCGGGAATTTAATCTTAGATGGTGGATGGAGTAGTTGGTAATTAAAATGGTATTAATTTATTTTTCAAAATTAATTCAGCTAATTTAAATTCAATTTCAGTATCAATCATTAAACCACATTCAGATGGTATTTCTAAAGATAATGATTTTGGCATTATTGGACTTTGATATTTTAAAAATGCATTAACATCAAAAACAAATAAACCATTTAGTTGATAAACAGTTGGAGATTCTTGTCTACTTTTTGGTCTATTTTTTAATTTTTTACAGAGTTTTAAAAAACCAGAAGAATCTTTTTCCATTATATTGAAATAGGGATTAAAATGTTGTTCATAAACACCATAAACGGCATGAGGTTTTTTCTTTTTGAATAAATTAATTGCTTTTTTCATATCTGAATTTCGAATAAATGGTACAGTGCAATCACGATTTACGAGAGTATCAAATTCATAGTTTAATTTTTTTAATTCGGCTATCCCATGAATCATCACTTCAGCAAAACCAGTTGTATCTTTTGCCAAATTTTTTGGTCTGATAAAAGGAACTTCTGCACCATATTTCTTTGAAATTCTAGCAATTTCAGTATCTTCAGTGGATACAATTACATGATCAAATAATTTTGAATCAAGAGATTTTTCAATAGTGTGGGCAATTAATGGCTTATCTCCTAAAAGTCGAATATTTTTCCTTGGAACCCCTTTAGAACCTCCCCTTGCACCAATAAAACAGATTGTTTTCAAAATTTCTATTTTAGTAGATTTTTACATATTAAATAAATTACTATTATTGCATTAAATTAAAAATAATAAAATATTGAAATTATTTTTACAATCATTAGTTAAGGTTAAAAATAGATAAAATTGTTATTGTATAATTTATGAATAAAATTCAAAAAAATAAAATAATAAAGGAATTAAAAAATAAATCAGTTTTAGTTACAGGTGGAGCTGGAAGTATTGGTTCAGTTTTAGTAAAAAAACTTTTGGAGTATCCAATTCAATCAGTTAGGGTTTTAGATATTGATGAACATGCATTAGCAAAATTAAAGAAAAAAAATAATGATCCACGATTAAGACTTTTGCTAGGAAATATTTTAGATTCAAATAGACTCAATATGGCAGGTGAACAAATTGACATAGTTTTTCATTTAGCAGCAATTAAAAATATTGAAATTTCAGAATTTAATCCAATTGAAACAATTGATACCAATGTGAATGGAACTGTTAATATGATAAAAATGTTAATTGAAAAAAATCCATCTAAATTTATTAATATAAGTACAGATAAAGCTGCAGATCCATCAACATTGTATGGAAATACAAAATTGTTAGGAGAAAAAGTTACAAGTTGGGCAGCGAATCATATTAAAAAAACAAAATGTGGAACAATTAGATTTGGTAATGTTAGAGAATCAAGAGGTAATGTTTTTGAAATTTGGAATGAAGAAAAACATAACAATAAACCATTATCAATTACAAATCCAGAAATGAAAAGATTTTTTATTAATTCAAGTGATGTAGTTGATTTCATTCTCACTAGTTTGGTAATTATAAAAATGGGAGAAATTCTAATTCCAAAAATGAAAAGTTTTAACATAAAAACACTTGCAAATGAAATATCAAGATCACATAAAATTATTGGATTACGTCAAGGCGAAAAGTTAGAAGAAAAGTTATTGACAGATGAAGAAAAACATAGAGCAGTTGAAAAAAAAGATATGTGGATTATTAAACCGTATTAAATAAATTTTAAAATAAACCTTTTGCAGCTTCTGCAATATCGTCTTCAATCTTTGCAGATGAATCAGACCAATATGTTTTTACAAATTCTTCCCGTAATTTATGACGTAATACCTTATCCGTTTCAGCTCTTTTAATTTCTGGCCACCTATCTTTTGGAAATTTAATGTACATTGCAAATACATCGCGTAAACGAGTCATATCTTTTTTATCCCATTGTGGCATATTTAGTAAACTTTCTCCAGAATTACTAACTGCACATATTACATTGGGATCCAAATATCCTTTTTTTACTGCATAGGCATGAAGTTCTGTACCGTGAAATGGAACAAGAATTGAACAACTTGTATTGTCAGAATTGAATCTTCTATTTAGCTCAATTGTATCAAAAGCTAATTCTCTAGTTTCATCAGGAAAACCAATAATATTATTTACACTAAAAGTTATCCCCAGTTTTTCAATTATTTTTATTTTAGATACTGCGGCATCATTTGGATAATCTCTTTTGACAATATCTCTACGAAATTTCTCATTTCCATGTTCTAATCCAAAAGTAACTCTATCTAAGCCTAAGTCTTTCAATCTTCTAAATTTATCTTCTACAATAGTTTCAATTCTTGTTTGACACCAAAATGGCAATTTAAATTCCTCATACATTTCACAAAATTGATCAAATTCCTTATCATTCCATGCTAAAAATGTGTCTGCCCAAAAATAGATGTATTCCACATCATATTTTTCAATATGATTTTCAATTTCTCTTTTAACAAGATTCATAGATTTTTTTCTAAAAAAAGATAGACCTTTTTTAAAATCTCCATCACCATAAAGTCTATTTTGACCAGGAGAGTTACAAAATGAACATGTGAATGGACAACCACGATGTGTTTCTACAGGTAATAAACGACGAATTTTTCCACCCATTGGACGATAAAATCTTTTTTCACCAAATAACCCAATATCAGTTACAGGTGGAATTTCATCAATATCAACTGGACGAGAAATACTATTTTTTGTGATCGTGCCATCATCTTGTCTAATCCACAAATTAGTTACATTTGAGTAATCAACATTATTTGAAATAGAATTAGCTAAATCAATTATTGCGTTTTCTCCTTCACCCACACATGCCATATCAACATCTTTGTAATTCATTACAAGATCAGGTGCAAAAGTAGGAAATACACCGCCAAAAAGATTTTTGATATTTTTATGTCGTGTTTGTTCAATTAATTTTATTGCACGTAAAAATGTGGTTTCTGTACATGATACTGCAATAAAATCAGGTTTAAATTTTTCAATAGATATTTCAAAATCTAAAACTGCAGAACGGGTAGTTTTTTTAAAATGAATATCATCGTCATCTCTTTCTAAAACAGGTCTATTTTCTAGAGACTTTGATTTGGTTACCTCCGAATCTTCTATAGTTATCTCATCATCAAATTTGTAAAATGTAGTATCAAAAAGAGCCGTTTCATGACCTTCATCTTTAAGAATTTGTGAAAGTGCTGTAATGGATGGCGGGATAGTACTCATTCCACGTTCATTAGGATACAAAAATAATATTCTACAATTCTTAGTGTTTAATTTTCGTTTAACTTTAGATGTTTCAAAAGGATTTTCTTGTTCAACCTGAACAGGTTTGGTATCATTCAAATTAATTAATTGTGGTGATTCTTGAGTCATTTTTATTATTAGTTTTAATACTAACTTGAATGTTTATCCACCATTAATTAATGATTTTACCAATTAATATTAAAAATATGAATTCTTAGTCTAAAAATTATTAAAAAATGGATAATGCTAAAGTAGTATTTAAGAATAAATTAATACCCAATAACAGAAGAGTAGATTATTGAACCAAATTAAAATTGGAAATAAAATCATTAGTTCAAATCACTCACCATTTGTAATAGCAGAGGCTGGAATTAATCATAATGGGTCACTGATATTAGCTAAAAAATTAGTGGATATGGCTAAAAAAGCGGGTGCAGATTGTTTCAAAATTCAAACTCACATAACAGAAGAAGAAATGATTAAAACAGATATTCGTCCAGGAAAAATTTCAAAAAAAACATTATGGAGTATTATAAAAAATTCTGAATTAACAGAAAAAGAAGAATTAACAATTAAGGAATATTGTAAAAAAAAGAAAATAATTTTTTTATCTACACCATTTTCAATTCCTGCTGTAGACAGATTAGAAAAAATTAACATACCAGCATATAAGATTGGTTCAGGAGAATTAACAAATATTCCATTTTTAAAACATATTACAAAAACAAGAAAACCAGTAATTCTTTCAACGGGTATGTCAAATATGGAGGAAATAAAAAAATCAGTAAAATTATTTCAAAAATTGAAAATACCAATTGCTATTCTTCAAACAACTTCACAATATCCTTGTAATTATGAAGACATAAATCTAAAAGTCATTGATAATTATAAAAAAATGTTTAATATTCCAGTAGGAATTTCAGATCATTCATTAGGAATTTACACAGCATTGGGTGCAGTAGCAAGAGGTGCATCAATAGTAGAAAAGCACATTACATTAGATAAAAAAATGGCAGGTCCAGATCAAAAATTATCTTTAGAATATAATGAACTATTAGAATTAGTTAAAGGATGCAATGCAATTAAACTTGCATTAGGTAATTCTAAAAAAATCTTAAAAAAAGAATTACCAATTTTGAATTTTGCAAGAGAGTCAATAGTTATTAAAGAAGAAATTTTTAAGGGAGAAAAATTTACGGAGAAAAATTTGATTACAAAACGGCCAAATACAGGTGAAATCCCGGCAAAGGAATTCTATGACATAATTGGGAAAAAAGCAAAAAGAAATATTCAAAAAAATGAACAGCTAAAACGTAGTGATATCAATTGAAGAAGAAAATTTTGTTTGTAACTGAACGTAGAGCAGATTACTCAAAATTACGTCCAGTAATTAATGAAATAAAAAAATCAAAAAAATTTGATTACTATCTAGTAGTCACAGGAAGTCATCTATTAAAAAAACATGGTTATACAATCAATGAAATAAAAAAAGATGGATTTCAGATATATAAAAAATTTAAAATGTTTGAAGAAAATGATGATGATTCTCCATCAACAATGACTATAGCATTAGGTAAAGCAGTTATCAATTTAACAAAAATAATAAAATCATTAAAACCAGATTTAATTTTTTCAGGTTTTGATATTGGTGCAAATTTTGCTGCTGCAGTAGTAGGAGCACACATGAATATTCATGTAGCCCATTTAGAAGGAGGTGAAGTAACAGGAACAATTGATGAATCTATAAGACACTCAATTTCTAAATTTGCACATATTCATTTTACAAGTAATGAACAAGCTACAAAAAGATTGATCAAAATGGGCGAATCATCTAAAAATATTTTTACAGTAGGGAATCCATCATTAGATATAATAAAATCTTTAAAATTTATTTCCAAGAAAAAATTAGAAAATGAATTCAATGTTGATTTGAATAAACCATTGTTATTAGTTGTTCAACATACTGTAACTACAGAAATTAATAAAATTGATAAGTATTTTCAAGAGACAATAAATGCAATTAAAGAAATGGATTATCAATCTATAATTATTTCAGGTAATGCAGATGCAGGTTCACAAAAAATTAAAAAAATTATCAAAAATTCAAATATTTTGAATTATGAAAATTTACCATTCATGAAATACATTAGTTTACTTTATCATTCTTCTACAATAATAGGTAATTCTAGTAGTGGAATAATGGAAGCACCGTTTTTGCACATACCTTCAATCAATATAGGTACACGTCAAGAAGGAAGAGGAAAAACAAAAAGCATTATCAATGTAAAATATGATAAGCATAAAATCAAAATGGCAATTAATAAAGTATTAACAGATAAAAAATTCTTGAATTCTATTAAGAATCAAAAAAATGAACACGGTAATGGAACAGCATCTAAGAAGATAATTCAAATTTTAGAAAAACTAAATTTTGAAAAGATAGCAATTCAGAAAAAGTTGGCATATTAAAATAACCATTGCTAGTAACAAATTCAATGGATAAAATACTTGTTACAGGTTCTAGAGGGTTTATTGGAAAACAAGTTGTTGAACGATTAAAGGAATCAGAGATAATGATAGACTCAATCGGTTCAAAACGAATTGATTTAAAAAATAGCGAAGAAGTAATGAGACTAAACACATCAGATGTAGTCATACATCTTGGTGGAAAAACTATGAAGGGATTAGATTGGAATGAATATTTTAATAATAATGTATTAGGTACGTTAAACATTTTAGAATACTGTATTAAAAAAAAAATTAAAAAAATAATTTTTGTAAGTAGTTATGTATATGGAAATCCAAAATATACCCCCATTAATGAAGAGCATCCTGTTGATCCACATAATGCATATACAAGAAGTAAATATTTTGCAGAACAATTATGTGAATTCTATGCTAAAAAATTTGATCTTAATGTGATTATACTAAGACCATTCAATATTTTTGGAAAAACATTGCCAAATGGTTTTCTTATTTCAAATTTATTGAAATCAATTAAAACTAATGAGAAAATAACTATTGTCAATAAAGATAGTAAAAGAGATTTTTTACATATTGATGATTTTGTAGATCTTATTTTGAAAATTAAAGATTGTGATTTTAAATTTGAGATTTTTAATGTAGGTTCAGGAAAATCATATTCATTTAATGAAGTTATTGAAAAAATAGAGAAAATGTCATTAGAGAAATTAAATTTACAATATGAAGAGAATAAAGAAAACGTTATTAGAGAAATCACAGCAGACATATCTAAACTTAATAATAAAATAAAATGGAATCCTAAAATATCATTGGATGAAGGTTTACAAAAATCTAAATAAATATAAAATTTTTATATTCATGAATGTAATAATTTATGATATAAATTTAAATATTTTTTACCAATATTTGACCATTCATATTGTTGAACATGATCAAAAGCAGAGTTAGAAATTTGTTCTAATCTAAATGGATCATTTAAGAGAAATATTATATTTTTTAATAATTCATCAGAATTGTTAGGCTCAATTAAAATACCTGTTTTATTATTTTCAAATAATTCAACATTCCCACCTAGATTTGTAGTAATTACTGGAGTTTTACATGCCATTGCTTCAAGCAATGTTGCACTAATTCCTTCAGCTAGAGAAGGTTGAATTAATAATTTAGAACCACGAATTAATGGAATGGTTTTTTCTTTAGATTGATAACCCAAATAATGAACATTTTTATTATTTTTAATTGATTTTTCTACAGTTTCTTTTTCGGGTCCATCTCCAATTATTAACAAATGAATATCTTGAGGAATATTTTTTGCCATTTCAAGAATTGTGAGAATACCTTTTTCCTTAGATAGACGTCCTGCAAAAATTATTTGTTTTTCATATCGTGAATCTGAACCAGTAGGTAATGATTTAATATTAATTGCATTTGGAATAAATGATACTTTAGAACCTAATTTATTATAATATTCAAATGCTTCTTGAGAACCTGCAGTAACGGCATCTGCCCAGTTAAAGGCATTTTTTTCATATCTATTTGAAAAATTTGAGCTTAATTTACCATGAAGTATTTTAATTTGGTTACTGTAAATTCCATGAATTGTTAAGATTTTTTTTCCTGAAATATTTTTCATTGCTAAAGCAGCAATTGGATGTTGTGCATGAACTATATCATAATTTTTCATAAATTTTGCTTTAAAAAAAGAAGATATCAAAAAGCTTGGGTTCTTTAATTTTTTTATGGGTATTATAGGAATATTCTCTGAAGAAAGAACATCAACTTGATGACCATTGTCTTTGAGAAATGTTATTAGATCTCTAACATGCTGAGATATTCCGCCAATTCCTTTCAGAGTAGGTGAAATAAGAAGGATTTTCACAAAATAAAATTAGTTGTAGACGTTTTAAGGTATTGGATTAAAAAATAAAATCCTATTACATTGTTGCTTGTTCAGCAGCATGGAACATCTCACTCTTTGCACAGCCAGCAGCGAGTTCGTCACCGGCTCCACGTCTCATGAGTCTTCTG